>Ga0075428_100000063_pt1 | contig 86012 bp, 81 predicted proteins | sample RhiMetdeltSRZDD2_FD_75291 | JGI IMG/M metagenome (GOLD analysis project Ga0075428, IMG submission 75291) | Populus rhizosphere microbial communities from Tennessee, USA - Rhizosphere MetaG P. deltoides SRZDD2 | ecosystem: Host-associated > Plants > Roots > Rhizosphere > Soil | place: USA... | reverse complement strand
GATCAACAAGCGCCAGCTCAGCGTCGACACCGAGAAGTTCCAGACGAACGTGCCGGGCATCTACGCGGTCGGCGACATCAATCACTATGCCGGCAAGAAGAAGCTGATCCTGTCGGGCTTTCACGAAGCGGCGCTCGCAGCGTTCGCGATCAAGGAATATCTCGAGCCCGGCAAGAAGGTGCACTTGCAGTACACGACCACCAGCCCGCTCATGCACAAGCGGCTCGGCGTCGAGTCGCCCGAAGAGCTGGCAGCAGCGAGAAAGGCCGCTAGCGGCTAGCAGGGTTGAGCACGAGGAACACGCCGCTGGCGCGCGCGATGCGCTCGCCGCGGAGCGTGAAGTAGACGTTCGCGAACGCCATGCGCGAACCGATCTTCTGAATGTCGAGCGCAGTCTCGATCCAGTCGCCGACCTGGGCGCTGCCCGCGAAGTCCACGCTGAGGTTCGCCGTCACCATGCTCGTTCGCGGCTCTGTCGAAGTCGCAAGTCCGTAGCCGAGCGCGATATCGGCGATCGACGCGAGAACGCCGCCGTGCAGCGTGCCGCGCGCGTTCGTGTGTTTTTCCTCGACGCGCAGGCCGACGACGAGCGTTGCACCGGAGCCTGCGCTGTACAGCGGCCCGATCGTCTCGAGGAACGGACTGGTGCGAAAGATCGGCGCGAAGCCGGCGGGAATTTCCACAGGATTCATGAGCAAGACCTCGTCAGGCTAAAGCCTGACCCACTCCAATGAGCCAATGCCATCTATGGGTGTGGGTCAGGCTTTAGCCTGACAATCCTGTTTCCCAGACGCCAATGCAATCTCGGCATCGCCGGCCATGCAGCGCGCGAATGGTGCTATCGTCGCGCCTCCATGACCTCCCGACCTGAATTCGCAATTCTCGGCGCCGGTGCGCTCGGCTCGATCCTCGGCGCGCATCTCGGGCGCGCGGGTCACTCCATCACGATGCTGGTGCGCGAGCGGCGCGCGGCGCAGTTGCGCAGCGACGGTCTGAAGATCAAAGGGCTGGTCGAGTTTGCGATGCCGGTCGACGTGCTCACCGATGTATCACAGCTGCGTAGCGCCGACGTGCTCATCGTCGCGATGAAGACGCCCGGCACGGCAGAGGCGCTCGAGTCGCTGCGCCATGTCGAAGTCGGTGCTGCGTTCTCGATCCAGAACGGCATGTGGAAGAACGACGCGCTGGCGGGTGTCTTCGGCGCCGAGCGTGTGCTCGGTTGTCTTGCGAATACCAGCGGCGAGCTGCTCGCGTCCGGCGAAGTGCTGTTCACGCGCAACGTGAACATCTACGTCGGCGAACTGCCGTCGGGTTCGAGCGCTCGCGCGGAAAAAATCGCGGGCACGATCGAGGCGTCAGGCGTGCGCGCGACCGCCGTGCCCGACGTCCTGGCGCGCGAATGGACCAAGTTCGTCAGCTGGGCCGGCCTGATGCCGCTGGCAATCACGACGCGTGCCGCGACGTGGCGTTATCTGACGGACCCGGATAGCGCGCTGGTACTCGTGCGAGTGATCCGTGAAGTCGCAGCGATCGCGAAGGCCGCGGGCGTGCAACTCGTAACGGAAGACACATTGCTGCCGCTGGCGGGAATCCTCGGCGGTTCCGAGGACGCTGCCGTGCAAGCCGTGCTGCAAGCAGGTCGCTACTACCAGACGCATTCGCCGAACCACCGGCTCTCGACGCTCCAGGACCTCGAGGCAGGCCGCCCGCTGGAAATCCAGGAGACGCTCGGCTACGCGGTCCGGCGGGCACAGGAGTTGCAGCAGCCGGCGCCGCTGCTCGATGCGCTCTATCATCTCGCCGCTGCGATCGATCGTACGCGGTAGTCTCCCGCGAGAGTTCCCCGAGCGGCGCTCCCCTGTGGTCGCGCAGCCCTCGGGTCTCGGGTCCCCGCACTTGCGGCCGGCACTTTCCAGTGCTCTGATGACCGCCCCTTCCGGATCCACGTTCAAGGGAGCTCTATGGAAGCCCGCCGAGCCTCGCCGCAGCCCTCTTATCCGTTCCAGCTGTCGCTGCGGATCCGGCATCCTTCGATCGATCCTGAGCAGATTTCTCTGCGGCTGGGGATCGTCGCCGAGCATTCGTTCCGTGCCGGCCAGCCGCGCGAGACCGGCCGCAGCTCAGTGACGCCGGTGCACGCAGAAAGCTACTGGCTGGGCACGCTCGAGCCGGGCAAGTTGTTGCTCGGGACCGCGTTCGACGAGGGATTGATGCCGGAGATCAGCCAGCAAACCCGCGCGATCGCACTCGGTGTGCTCGACTCCGCGCTCACGGTGCTTACGAGCAGCGTCCTGCTCCGGCATGGCGACTTCTTCCGTCAGCTGCAATCCGAAGGCGGCGAAGTGCGGCTGATCGTGGCGCTGTCGGCGCGCAAAGCGCGTGGCTTCACGCTGACGCCGCACCTCGGCAAAGCGTTGAGCGACCTGCGGATTCCCGTCGACTTCGAGCTGACACAGCGATGACGTCCACTCGCATCGTGGTCGTTACAGCGCTCGCCGTGCTCGCGGGTTGCTCGGTGACGCCGCCGGCGCCGCAACCGGCCCCGCCGTCCCTGCAGCTCGTTGCCTCCGAGCCGCTGGTGCTTGGGCCGGGTTGCGATGCGACGGGTAGCCTGTTCGTCGAATTCACCGTCCGCACCGACGGCAGCACGGACGCGTTGAAGCTGCCTGCCGCCCCCGCATGCGTACGCGAGGCGCTGACTGCGTGGGTGACCTCATTCCGTTACGCGCCACCTTCCGCCGAGGTCCCGACCGGTATCGAGTGGCTGCTCGTGTCGGCGCGCCGCGGTTCCTGATCGCGCATTCGCGCAACCGCCGACACCCCTACCGTGTCCTTCTGACAGTCCGCTGACGGACGCCGCAACCGTACGCGCGCCGGCGGCGTCGAAGGGGACCTATGGGGAAAAAAATACTGCTGGCAATCGCCGCGCTTCTTCTGGTCGGCGGCATCGTGGCGTACGTGGCGATGCGGCCCGAGGCACCCGATACGCGCTTCAGCGGCGCGTACGCGCTGGAAGACGGCACGCAGGTGTTCCTGGCGCCGCGCGAAGGCAAGGTACTGCGCTATCGGATGATCAGCGGCGAGAGCGGGGCGCTCTGGCCGACCGGCGACAACGAATACGAAGGCGGTCCGGGCTGGAGCGAGCGCGAGCCGGTCGTGAATCGCATCAAGTTCGCGCGCGCCGACGGCCGCTCCGGTTTCGACTGGCGTCGCGCGGATGGCAACGTCGTGCACGCACGCTGGCTCGACTTGCCGGAGCGCATCTCGAAGTTTCGCAGCGGCGATCTGTCATTGCGCGGCAAGCTGGTGCTTCCGGAAGGTGACGGCCCGTTTCCAGTCGTCGTGATCGTGCACGGCTCCGAGTCGTACAGCGCCGTCGACTATTACTACGAGCCTTACCTGTACGCCGCGAACGGCTTCGCCGCGCTGGCGTTCGACAAGCGCGGCACGGGCGAATCCGAAGGCAAGTATCTGCAAAATTTTCACGTGCTTGCCGACGACGTCGTCGCGGCGGTTCGCTGGCTGCGCACGCAGCCGGAGATCGACGGCAACCGGATTCATCTCGCCGGGTTCAGCCAGGGCGGCTGGATTGCACCGCTCGCGGCGTTGAAGGACGGCAACATCCGCAGCATCCTCGTCGGCTACGGCGTGATGGTCCCGGTGACCGGCGAGGATCGCTGGGGCTATTACTACGCACTCCAGCAGAAAGGCCTGGGCGCCGACGCTGTCGCTGCCGCGGATCGCGTCAACGCGATCGTCGAGGACATTCTCGATCGTCATCAGAATCGCTGGGGCGAGCTCGGCACCATGCTCGATGCAGCACGCTCGCAGCCCTGGGTCGATGCCGTGCGCGGCAGCGATTCCATCCTGGGCCAGCTAACCGGCTCGAAGATGCCGATGTGGGGCTGGCGGCTGTATGCATGGTGGCGCCTGCGCTCCTACGGCGATACGCCATTCATCGACCGGCTGTACGATCCGGTGCCGACGCTGCAGAAGCTGCCGACGCCGAGCCTGTGGATTCTCGGCGGTGAAGATTCGAGCGCGCCGACGCCGTGGACGTTGCGCGAGCTGGAGAAGCTGCAGGCCGCCGGCCGGCCGGTGCAGTACCACGTCTTTCCCGAAGCCGACCACGGCATCCTGAAGTTCGTGAAGCAGCAGAATGGCGAGCGGCGCTACACTGGCCTCGAGCCTGAGTACTACCCGATGCAGATCGCCTGGCTGCGCGCGCACAACTGATGAAGAAAATTCCCGAGGCTGCGTCGTTCGCGCAGCTTCTTTCCCACCGCGTCACGCGCCGGCGAGTGCTCGCCACAGGGGCAACGTTGGCGCCGCTCGCACTCGCGAGCGGCAGCCTGCTCCAGGCGTGCACGACGCCGCGGCCCGCCAGCCGGTTGTCGTTCAAGCCGATCCAGGGCAGCCAGGCCGATGCAGTGCTGGTGCCGTCGGGCTACAGATACGACGTGCTCGCGCGGTGGGGCGAGAGTCTCTGGTCGTCGACGCCCGATCTCGACGCGGCACGGCTCGCCGACGGCGCATTGCTCGAGCCCGGCGCCGCCGAGCGCCAGCAGCGTCAGTTCGGCCAGAACTGCGACGCCATTCATTTCTTTCCGCTCGATGCACGCGGCGAGCGCGGCATCCTGTGCGTCAACAACGAGTACACGCTCGATGAGCTGATGTTTCCGCGGCACAGCGGTCTGGTCGGAGCATTGCAGGGCGAGGGTGGCGACTACGTCACCCGGTATCCGCAGGCCGTGGCGGTGTCGAAAGCCGCTCAGGGTGTGTCGATAATCGAAATCGTGCGCGTCAGCGGACGCTGGCAGAAGGTGAAAGATTCGCGCTTCAACCGGCGCATCACTGCCGAGACGCCCATGGACATCGGCGGTCCGGCGCGCGGCGCTGCGCTGCTGCGGACGCAGGGCGATCCGGACGGCGTGCGCGTGCTCGGGACGTTCGCCAACTGCGCGGGCGGCGAAACGCCGTGGGGCACGTATCTGACCGCCGAAGAGAACATCCAGGACTACTTCGGCAATCTCGAACAGCTCAAGGCGCGCAACGACGTCGATCCGCACGTCGTGGAATCGCATCGCCGCTGGCGCATGTGGAAGAAGCACTCGCTCTACTCGTGGGAAGCGGTCGATGCGCGCTTCGACTTGCCGCGCACGCCGACTGAGCCGTTCCGCTTCGGCTGGATCGTCGAGATCGATCCGCGCGATCCGACGCGCACGCCCGTCAAGCGCACGGCGCTTGGACGTTGCGCGCACGAAGGCGCGAGTCCGTTCATCGCGCACAACGGTCGCATCGCCGTGTACATGGGCGACGACGACAAGTTCGAATACATCTACAAGTTCGTGTCCGACGGCCGCTTCGATGCCCGCAATCCGGCCGCGAATCGCGATTTGCTCGATCGCGGCACGTTGTACGCGGCGCGTCTCGATGCGAGCGGCCGTGGCGAATGGCTGCCGCTCGTGTTCGATCCGCGCGGTCCGTTGAACGCCGCTGCCGGTTTTCGCGATCAGGCGGAGGTGCTGATCAAGGCGCGCGCAGCAGCTTCGCTGCTCGGCGCGACGCCGATGGACCGCACCGAGGACATGGAGGCGAATCCCGTGAGCGGCCGCATCTACGTCGCCTGCACACGCAATGAGCAGCGGACGGCCGCTGCGGGGCACCTCATGTACGCGGGCCGCGAAGTCGACTGCGGTGTCGATCGTGCGAATCCCCGCGGCGCGAATCCATTCGGGCACATCGTCGAAATCCGCGAGGCGGGCGACGATCACACTGCGCGCGAGTTCTCGTGGGAAGTGTTCCTGCTGGGCGGCGATCCCGCGGGCGGTCGTCTCGTCACCGACCTGACGCAGGTCCGACAGGACAGCACTTACTACGCGGGGTATGCGAACGCGGATGAGCTGAGCCCGATCGGCTCGCCCGACAACATCGGCTTCGATCGCGACGGCAACCTGTGGATCGTGAGCGACGGTCCGCAGCCGCGCGGCGCGAACGACGGCTGCTGGGTGTGCCCGACCGAAGGCTCGCTGCGCGGCCGGCTGCAGCAGTTCATGAGCGGCCCGGTCGGCGCCGAGATCGGCGGCTGCCAGTTCTCGCCGGACTGCGAGACGTTGTTCCTGAGCATCCAGCATCCCGGCGAGGGCGGCAGTCTCGCCGAGCCGCGCAGCCACTGGCCCGATGGGCCGGGCACCCAGCCGCGGGCGAGCGTCATTGCGATCACCAAGGAAGGCGGCGGGACTGTCGGCAGCTGATCATCTCGCGGTGCCGTAGCGCCCGATCAGGAAGTCGACATCCTTGTCGCCGCGCCCGGAGAGATTCACCAGGATCTTCTCGGCAGCGGGCCCGCGTTCCGCCAGGCGCATCGCGAACGCGATCGCGTGCGCGCTTTCCAGCGCCGGGATGATGCCTTCGCAGCGCGACAGCCGATAGAACGCGTCGACCGCCGTTTCGTCGTCGATGGCGGCGACGGACACTCGCCCGCTCTCGTGCAGCATGCACATCTCGGGACCGATCCCGGGATAGACGAGACCGGATGCGATGGATGAAACCTTTGCGGGCGTGCCGTCTGCATTCTGCAGCAACACACACTTTGCGCCGTGCAGCAGTCCTGCCGTGCCGAAGCTCAGCGTTGCAGCGTGCTCGCCGAGTCGGCTGGATCGTCCGAGCGGCTCCACGCCATGCAGCGCGACCGAAGCATCGTCGATGAAGCCGGCGAAAATTCCGAGCGCATTCGAACCGCCCGCGACGCAGGCGACGACGTGATCGGGCAGTGCGCCGCGATTCATCTCCATGAACTGCTCGCGCGCCTCGCTGCCGATGATCGATTGGAAATTGCGCACGATGAGCGGAAACGGATGCGGCCCGATTGCCGAGCCGATCGCATAGAGCGCCGATCGATGCTGCTGCAGATAAGCCTGCAACGCGCAGTCGCTCGCTTCCTTCAGTGCAGCCTGGCCGTGACCCGCAGCGATCACTTTCGCGCCGAGCATCTGCATGCGGCTCACGTTGGCGTGGGCCTTGACGATGTCGACCTCCCCCATGTGGATCTCGCACTCGAGGCCGAAGTAGGCCGCTGCCGTCGCCAGTGCGACGCCATGCTGGCCGGCGCCGGTCTCGGCGATCAGCTTGCGCTTGCCGAGATGCCGCGCGAGCAGTGCAAAGCCGACGCAGTGATTCAGCTTGTGCGCACCCGTGTGATTGAGATCCTCGCGCTTGACGAATATCGACGCACCGCGCAGCTGCTGCGACAGGTTGCGCAGGAAATGCACCGGCGTCGGGCGGCCCTGGAAGCGCCTGCGCACGTCTGCGAGCTCGCTTTGAAATTCCGGAGACGGCCAGATTCGCCGGAACGTGCGCGCGAGCTCGGCGAGGTGAGGGTGCAGCTCGGGCGGATAGTGAACGCCGCCGAACTTTCCGTAGTAGCCGTCGTCGTCGGGATACGCATGCAGGTGATCGCTCATCTGCCGACGTTAGCGGTCCTGCCTGCTGCCGGCTTGGACAGGATTTGCGCGGCCGCGCGCTACAGGACCTTGCCGGGGTTCATGATCCCGTTCGGATCGACCGCCTGCTTGATCGAGCGCATCAGCTCGATCGCGACCGGGTGCTTGTAGCGCAGCAGCTCCGCGCGCTTGAGCTGGCCGATGCCGTGCTCGGCACTGAAGCTGCCGCCGTAGTGCGCGACCAGGTCGTGCACCGCCCGGTTCACGATCGGCGCGAGGCGCACGAATTCGCCGTTGTTGCCGCCGCGCGGCGGGCTCAGGTTGAAGTGCAAGTTGCCGTCGCCGAGGTGCCCGTAGGAAATGAGTCGCGCCGCCGGCGCCAGCTGCGCGAGCAAGGCCGCGCCTGCGACGATGAAGTGCGGCAGCTCGCTGGTCGTCACGGAAATATCGTGCTTGATGCTCGCGCCCTCGCGTCCCTGCGCCTCCGGAATCGTTTCGCGCAGGCGCCAGAACATCTCGCGCTGCGCCTCGTTCTCCGCGATCGCCGCATCGGCGATCGCGCCCGCTTCCATCGCGCCCGCGAGCTCCGCTTCGATCGTCTCGCGCGCTGCGGTGGAGCTGCGTCCCATGCCGATCTCCAGCAGCACGTACCACGGATGCCGGCGATCGAGCGGATCGCTCGTGGCGGGAATGTGCTGCAGGACCAGCTCGAGCGCGATCCGCGGCACGAGTTCGAATGTCGTGACCGCATCGCTCGTGAACGCGCGCAGTCGCGAGAGCAGAGCGACGGCAGCTTGCGGCTCAGCAATGCCGATGAACGCAGTCAGCGTCCATGCGGGACGGGAGAAGAGTTTGCAGGCTGCTGCGGTGATGATGCCGAGCGTACCTTCCGCGCCGATGAACAGATCGCGCAGGTCGTAGCCCGTGTTGTCTTTGCGCAGCGGCTTGAGGCCGTCCAGCACGCGGCCGTCGGGCAGCACGACTTCGAGACCGAGAATGAGGTCGCGCATCATGCCGTAGCGCAGGACGGCGGTGCCGCCGGCGTTCGTCGACAGGTTGCCGCCGAGCTGACACGAGCCTTCCGAGCCGAGGCTCATCGGGAACAGGCGATCGACCGAAGCAGCGGCCGCCTGGATCTCGGACAGCACACAGCCTGCCTCGGCGACCATTGTGTAGTTCGCGGGATCGAGAGTGCGCACGCGTCGCATGCGTGCGAGCGACAGTACGATCTGCGAGCCGTCGGCGCTCGGCGTAGCACCGCCGCAGTAGCTGGTATTGCCGCCGACCGGGACGACGCCGATCCGCGCTTCATTGCACACCTTCATGATGCCGGCGACCTGCTCGGTCGAATCCGGCCGCAACACCAGCGGCGTGGCGCCGCGATACAGCTTGCGGTGATCGACCAGGAAAGGCTCGAGATCCGTCGGCTGATCGAGATAGCCGTGCGGACCGACCAGCGCTCGCAAGCGATCCAGCGTTGCACTCGCGATGCTCATCGACAGCTCATTGCTGCAGCGACCAGCTTGCAGGCTGCGCAGCCAGCGCTTCGAGGTGTGCGCCGTCGACGAGCTGACCGGCGGTGACTTTGTCGTCGCGCAGGATGCAGGCGAAGCGCCGATTGCTGTCGGCCGCGCCAGTCTGCACCAGGCCGCCGATCAGGTGCTCGTTGCCGGCGCGGGTATCGACCGTCACCTTGAAGACGGAGCGCAGCGGCACGCTGCGTCCATCGAGCAGGTATTTCTGACAGAACAGCTGCGGGCACACGCTCTGCGCCTGCGCGGAGTCGAGCGACTCGCAGCCCTTTACGACGATCGACTTGTCGGAGCGCAGCAGCTGCGGCTCGCGCAGGTTGCCGAGCAGCGCGAACAGACCCCACAGGGCAATGCCGAAGAGTGCGGCGAAGATGGCGAGGCGCAGGGAGAGCACGCCATAAGAATGTCAGGCTGAAGCCTTAGCTACAACCGGAGTCGGGCTGAAGCCCGACCTACGATGAGGCGCGGAGGGCGGCGATGCGCTCTTCGAGCGGCGGGTGCGTCATGAACAGGCGCTTCAGGCCGTGGCCGAGCCCGCCGCTGATGCCGAACGCGGCCATCTGGTCCGGCAGCGGCTGCGGATGCTGCGCCCGCAGGCGCTCGAGCGCGCCGATCATGGCCTCGCGGCCTTCGAGCTTGGCGCCGCCGGCGTCGGCGCGGAACTCGCGATACCGCGAGAACCACATGACGATCATGCTGGCGAGAATGCCGAGCACCAGCTGCGCAACAATGGTCGTGATCAGGAACGCCGGGCCGTGCCCGCGCTCCGTCTTGAAGACGACGCGATCGACCACGTAGCCGATGACGCGCGACAGGAAGATGACGAACGTATTCACGACGCCCTGGATCAGCGTCAGCGTCACCATGTCGCCGTTCGCGACGTGACTGATCTCGTGACCGAGCACTGCTTCGGCTTCGCGCCGCGACATTCCGTGCAACAGGCCGGTGCTGACTGCGACCAGTGCGCTGTTCCGGCGCGGCCCGGTCGCGAACGCGTTCATATCGGCGGAATCGAAGATGCCGACTTCCGGCATGCCGATGCCGGCGGCTTCGGCCTGGCGGCGCACGGTCTCGACCAGCCAGCCTTCGACGGCGTCGCGCGGCTGCTCGATGACGCGCACACCCATGCTGTGCTTGGCGATGACCTTGGAGAGCGCCAGCGAAATCAGCGAGCCGCTGAAGCCGAGCACGGCGGAAAAGATCAACAGCGCGTTGAGGTCGAGCGTGCCGCGCTCGTCGAGAATGCGGTCGACGCCCAGCAGCCGCATGGTCACGCTCAGGACCAGCAGAATCGCGACGTTGGTGGCGACCAGAAGGAAAATGCGTTTCATCGGGTCGGTATGCGGCCGGGGTCCGCAGATTCAAGGGGCGCGAGCGGCGCCCTCAGGCGTCGTCGCGGTCGCTGTAATCGTCGTCTTCGTCGTCGAGGTCGTCGTCGTCGTCATCCCAGTCGTCGTCGTCTTCGTCCTCGTCCCAATCGTCCTCGTCCTCCTCTTCCTCTTCGTCCTCGTCGTCTTCATCGTCGCTGGCCCAGCCCTCGGGCTCCTCGGCGCGCTCCAGGTCGAGCTCGTGCCAGGTATCCAGGTCGATCTCCTCGATGTCCCCGTTCTCGTACTGGACCTCGATGATCTCTTCGTCCGGATCGACCGACAGCACCCGGAAGACCTCGTTCTCTTCGAGATCTTCGTACCACTGTCCCTGAACCGGGTCGTAGTCTCTGGCCACGCAAACACCTCAAAAGCGCCAAGCGGCAAGCAACTGGCCGCGGAATATTAGGGGCATTCGCCGTGACTGCCAAGCGTGGTGCGCCGCCGATACCCCACGTCCGCAATCCCTCGACTGTGCAACGCTTTACAATGAGTCATGACCGCCGCGACGCACCCGTTGTCTGCCATGCCGCTGCTGCGCGCGCGTCGCGTCGTGGTCAAGGTCGGCTCGGCCCTGCTGGTGGATGCCGAGGAGGGCAGTGCCAACCGTGCCTGGCTGGCAACACTCGCCGCCGACGTAGCAGCAATCCGCGCCCGTGGCCAGGAAGTGCTGCTGGTGTCGTCCGGTGCGATCGCATTGGGGCGACGTCAATTGGGTGTCAACGCCGCGCGCCTGAAGCTGGAAGAAAAGCAGGCGGCCGCCGCGATCGGCCAGATCCGGCTGGCGCACGCCTGGAAGGAAGCGCTCGAGCAGCACGGTCTGAGCGTCGCGCAGATCCTGCTCACCTTCGGCGACACCGAAGAGCGCCGCCGGTATCTCAATGCCCGCAACACCCTGAGCACCTTGCTGCGGCTCGGCGCCATTCCGGTGATCAACGAGAACGACACGGTCGCGACAGCGGAAATCCGCTACGGCGACAACGACCGGCTGGCCGCGCGGGTGGCGCAAATGATGAGCGCCGACTGCCTGGTGCTGCTGTCGGACGTCGACGGGCTGTACAGCGCCGATCCCGGTCGCAACCCGGACGCGCGGTTCATCCCGGATGTGCACGCGATCACCTCCGAGATCGAGCGCATGGCCGGCGGCGCGGCGTCGTCGGTCGGCTCGGGCGGGATGGCGACGAAGATCACCGCGGCGAAGATCGCCGTCGCTGCCGGTTGTCACATGGGGGTAGCGCTCGGCCGCGAGCTGCATCCGCTCCGCCGGATCGAAGAAGGTGCGCGTTGTACGTGGTTTCATCCTTCTGTCACGCCGGCGACGGTCCGCAAGCAGTGGATTGCCGGAGCGCTGAAGCCGGCAGGGGAGTTGCACGTCGACGAGGGTGCGGCCGCGGCGCTCGGTCGCGGCAAGAGCCTGCTGCCGGCGGGAGTGACCAAGGTCGTGGGTCGTTTCAAGCGCGGCGACGCGCTGATCGTGCGGGGGCCGAGCGGCAAGGAGATTGCGCGCGGCCTGTCAGCCTATTCCAGCAGCGATGCGGAGCGCCTGCGCGGCCGGCAGTCGAGCGAGATCGAGGTGTTGCTCGGCTTCCACGGCCGCGACGAAATCATTCATCGCGACGACATGGTGATTACCGGGTAGTCGTCATCTCCGGTTCGCCGGGATGTCGAAGTAGCGCGAGGCCGGCGGGTCGCTCGCCGGGTACGTGTCGTTGAGCTGCTTGTCGATCGCCTGCTCGCTGCCCGCACGAGGGTGCCGCAGTCGCCACCGCCGGGCGATGCCGCGGCACGCCGGCGTAGCGATCAGCACGGCGGCGCTCAGCAATGCGACTGTTTCCAGCAACTCGAAGCGGCGCGTTTCGCTGCGTGACTGCATGAGGGGCGTCTCCTGACGGTTTCCGACCAGACGCTTCCGATGCGGGGTCGGTTCCGCAGGCGACTTCAGAGCTTCGGCGGAACGATCGGATGCGAGCTGGACAAGCCGCCGTCGACGGGGAACGCCTGGCCGTTGACGTACGAAGCATCGTCGGAGGCAAGGAACAGCGCCATGTGCGCGATCTCGCTCGGCGCGCCGGCACGGCGCAGCGGATTGAGCTGACCGATCTTGTGATCGGTGCCGCGGGCGCGCGCCTGCTCGAAGATCGGCCGCGTCATGCCGGTCTCGATCAGGCCCGGGCAGATCGCATTGATCCGCACGCCGCTCCCGCTGAGCTGATACGCAGTCGTCTGCACCAGGCTCACGACACCCGCTTTGCTCGCGCTGTACGGCGAGCCGCCTGCGCCCGAGCGCAACCCGGCGACCGACGCCGTGCAGATGATCGAGCCGCGCTGCCGCGGCGTCATGACGCGCGCCGCGTGCTTCACCGCCAGGAACGTACCGATCAGATTGATCCTCAGAATCTCGGCCCAGTGCTCCGGCGTCTGTTCCTGTAACGGCACGACGCCGCCGCTCACGCCCGCGTTCGCGTAGCACACGTCGAGCGCGCCGAACTCCTGCACTGCTGCTTCGATCGCGGCCGCGATCGCCGACTCCTCCGCTGAGTCCTTCACAAACGCCAGCGCCCTGCCGCCGTTCTCGCGGATTTTCGCCGCGGTGTCTTCGACGGCCGGCGCGCGATCCAGCACCACGACATTGGCGCCTTCCTGCGCGAACAGAATCGAGGTCGCGCGGCCGATGCCGCTCGCGGCGCCGGTGACGAGGGCAGTTTTGTGCTGCAGGCGATTCATGTGGGAAGCACTCGCTGAGAGCTGCAGCTAGCGTAGCTGAAAAAACGCTGCACAACATCGATAATGGCTCGCGTATGTCACCCGACTCTCTGCTCGATCAGGACTTCGGCTTCATCACCGATCTCGTTCACGGCTACGCGCTGGAGCGCCCCCGTCATCCCGCGCTGATTCACGACGGGCGCGTGCTCACTTATGGTGAGCTCGACTGCATGATGGACCGGGTCGCGGCATCTCTGCAGCGCGATGGGATCGAGCCCGGTGAGGTCATTTCGATCTGCGCGGCGTCTTGCGTCGAATACGGCGCGATTTTTCTCGGCGCGGTGCGCGCGGGTGTCGCAGTCGCACCGTTGGCACCGTCTTCGACACCGCAAGCGCTGGCGACGATGCTGGTCGATTGCGGCGCGAGGATTCTCTTTCTCGACGAGGCGGTAAGCGTGGCGCTCGCAGCACAGGAGCTGCCCGCGACGCTGAAGCGAGTGCCGATGTCGATGCCCGATTGGCTTGCCGGCGACACCGTAAAGCCATGCCCGATGACGATCGATCCAGGCGCGCCCTTCAACATCATCTACTCGTCGGGCACGACCGGCACACCCAAGGGCATCGTGCAATCGCACCGCATGCGCTGGGCACACGTGCATCGCGCGGCGCAGGCTCGCTACGACCGCGCATCGGTCACGATCTGCTCGACTCCGCTGTACTCGAATACGACGCTGGTGAGCTTCCTCCCGACGCTGGCACGCGGCGGCACCGTCGTGCTGATGGCGAAGTTCGACGCGCTGAAATTCCTGGAGCTCGCGCAGCGGTATCGCGCGACGCACGCGATGCTGGTACCGGTGCAGTATCAGCGCATCATGGATCTGCCGGAGTTCGATCGCTTCGACCTCAGCAGCTTCCGCATGAAGTTCTGCACCAGCGCGCCGTTCTCCGCGGCCCTCAAAGCAGAAATTTTGCAGCGCTGGCCCGGCGGGCTGACCGAGTACTACGGCATGACGGAAGGCGGCGGCAGCTGCATCCTGTACGCGCACGAATTCCCGGACAAGCTGCACACGGTGGGCCAGCCTGCACCCAATCACGAGATCCGCCTGATCGACGAGCAGGGCCGCGAGGTGCCGCGCGGCGAGGTCGGCGAGATCGTCGGCCGCTCGCCCGCCTCGATGATGAACGGCTACTTCAATCAGCCAGGCAAGACCTCGGACGCGCAGTGGTACGACGGCGCAGGCAATTGCTACATCCGCACCGGCGATGTCGGTCGCTTCGACGAGCAGGGCTTCCTCACGCTGCTCGACCGGCGCAAGGACATGATCATTTCCGGCGGCTTCAATATCTATCCCAGCGACCTGGAGAGCGTGCTGAGCCGGCACGACGCGATCAAGGAAGCCGCCGTCGTCGGCGTGCCGTCGCGACAGTGGGGCGAGACGCCGGTGGCATTCGTCGTGCTCGAGCCGGGTAGTTCTGCGACGGCGGACGAGATTCGCGCCTGGGCCAACGAGCGGCTGGGCAAGACGCAGCGGCTGGCGTCGGTCGAGGTGCGTGCGACCCTGCCGCGCAGTCCGATCGGCAAAGTGCTGAAGCGCGAGCTGCGGGAGCAGTACGCGGGGAAGTGACCTAGAATGCCGTCATGGCCGGATCGAGCCCGTCGCAGGATCTCGCAACCCTGATGGATTCGTTGGGGCGCGCTGCCGTGGAGGCTGCGCGTGCGTTGGCGCGCGCGAGTACGGCCACCAAGAACGCAGCGCTGGCTGCAGCCGCCGACGAGATTCGCAAGCAACGCACCGCCATTCTCGAGGCCAATCGCATTGACCTGCAGGCTGCCGCGCAGCGTGCGCTGTCGGCTGCGATGACGGATCGGCTCGCGCTCGACGAGCAGCGCGTCGCAGCGATGGCGCGCGGACTCGAAGAGGTTGCGGCCCTGGCCGATCCGATCGGCGCCGTCATCGCGCAGTGGACCCGACCGAACGGCCTGCGCATCGAGCGCGTGCGCGTGCCTCTCGGTGTCGTTGGCATTATTTACGAGAGCCGCCCGAACGTGACTGCAGACGCCGGCGCTCTGTGCTTGAAGTCGGGCAACGCAGTCATCCTGCGCGGTGGCTCTGAGAGCGTGCAGTCGAGCGGCGCGATTCATGCGTGCCTGGTCGCCGGTCTGCGCGCCGCCGGTTTGCCCGAAGCCGCGATCCAGATCGTGCCGACGACCGATCGGGCGGCGGTGGGCCACATGCTCGCCGGCATGACCGAGCTCATCGACGTCGTCGTGCCGCGCGGCGGCCGCAGCCTCGTCGAACGCGTGCAGAAAGAAGCGCGCGTCCCGGTGATCGGCCACCTGGAGGGCAACTGCCACGTCTACGTCGATCGCGATGCGGATCCGGTGATGGCGCGGGAGATCGTGCTCAACGCGAAGTTGCGGCGGACCGGTGTCTGCGGCGCGGCCGAAACAGTGCTGTTCGATCGCGGCTGGCCCGGCGCCGGAATGGTGGTACGCGCGCTGCTCGATGCGGGTTGCGCCGTCCGCGGCGACGAAACTGTGCGAAGCCTTGATAAGCGGGTCACAGTCGCGACCGAGCAGGACTGGTACACGGAATACCTGGACAAGATCATCGCGGCCAGAGTCGTCGAAGGCGTGGACGCGGCGGTGGCGCACATCGCCCGCTACGGCTCGGCGCACACGGAATCGATCGTCACCGGCAACCAGGCGACGGCGGACCGATTCCTGGCGAGCGTCGACAGCGCCATCGTTTTGCACAACGCGTCCACGCAGTTCGCCGATGGCGGCGAGTTCGGCATGGGCGCGGAGATCGGGATCTCGACCGACAAGTTTCATGCACGCGGACCGGTCGGGGTCGAGCAGTTGACCAGCTACAAATACGTCGTGCGCGGTTCGGGGCAGGTGCGGCCGTGAAGGTGATGAGTCGATCGATCGTCGTGTTGCTCGCGTTGGCCGGCGTCGCGCAGGCTGCGGAAAACCTGGACGCTGCGGCGCTGGCGGCTGCGATCGACAAAGCGCGCAGCGAGCAGGTCGATGCGCTGTCGCCGAAGAATTTCGCGGCGGCCGTTGAGGCCCATGACGCGGCGGTCAAGGACGCGGCGCGCGGCAAGAAAGACGACAAGGTGCGCGCGAAGGTGCAGGAAGGAGAAGCCGCTTTGCAGCGCGCGACTGCTGCCGCCGCGTCGGCACGGCAGCTCCTCGGTACGGTGATCAAGGCACGCGAGGATGCGATCGCCGCGCAGGCGCCGAAGCTTGCGGCGGAAGCCTGGACCAAGGCCGCCGAGCGCTTCCGCGAGGCGATGACGGAGAACGAGCAGAACGACTCCAAGAACTCGCAGCGTCGCGCGGCCGAAGCACAAGTCCTGCTGCGCGAGGCGGAGCTGGTGGCGATCAAGGGCGGCATTCTCGACGAGGCGCGGGCGTTGATCGCGCAGGCCGACGAAGCCAAGGTCGGCAAGCTGGCGCCGCGCTCGCTGCAGGCTGCCAAGCGCTATCTCGCCGAGGCGGAGCAGGAGATTCAGCGCAATCGTTACGACGTGAGTCAGCCGCGCAAGCTGGCCGCGCAGGCGCGCTACGAAGCGCGGCACGCGACCTATCTCGCGCAGCTGATCGAGCGCGTGCTGAAAGAAGAGAACGACGATCAGGCCGGCATCGAGGGCATGATCCTGTCGTGGGAAGAGCCGCTCAAGCAGATCGCCGGCGAAATGGAATTGTCAGCGCAGTTCGACAAGGGCATGCAGGCGCCGCTGCAGGAAATCAACGAGCACGCGAGTCAGCAGCAGCAGGAAGTGAGTCGCCTGAAGCAGGAGCTCGCCGATCGCGACGATCAGCTGGCCGCGCTGAACGGGCAGGTGCAGAAGCTGGAGTCGCGTCTGGGCGGCGTCTCCGAAGAACGCGTCGCGCTGCAGCGGCGCGTCGATGCGCAGGAGCGCATGCGTGGGAGCGTGCGGGCGCTCGAGGCGTCGTTCACCGCGGACGAAGCGCGAGTCACGCGTCAGGGCGACGATGTCGTGCTGTCGCTGCTCGGGATCAAGTTTCCTTCGGGTCGCAGCACGATCGACGGCAGCAGCGCGGCGCTCATGAAGAAGGTGCAACAGGGCCTCGCGCTGTTTCCCGACGCATCCATTTCCATCGAAGGCCACACCGATGCGAACGGCAGCGACTCGACCAACCTTATCCTGTCGCAGGATCGCGCGGACGCAGTGCGTCAGTACCTGGTGAGCAACTTCGCGATGAACCCCGAGAAGATCACCTCGGTCGGTTACGGCGAAGCGCGTCCGGTCGCCACCAACGAGACCGCTGCCGGCCGCACCCGCAATCGCCGCATCGACCTGATCATTCATCCTGAACAGCGCTGACGTTGCACTTGCAACGTAACCGGCGCAGGCGGACGATAAGCCTCCTCCACGGAGGAGGGTGCCAGCATGAATATCCGCGTGCTCCAGGCAATTGCCGCAGTCGCGTTGCTCGTCGCATCGCCCGTCTCGTCCGCAGCAAGCGATGATCCATTGGTCGTGCACGAGTGGGGAACCTTCACCACAGTGCAGGGCGCGGATGGCGAGCAGATCTCGTGGATGCCGCCGGCGAGCGTCGATCTTCCCGACTTCGTCTATCGCATTGCCATGGGCGACGATGACCGTCCCGTCGTCGTCAATCCGAAGGACAGGTTCGCGCTGGCGCGCATGGAGACGCCGGTCATCTATTTCTACTCGCAGCGCGAGCGGACCGCGGACGTGCGCGTGCTGTTTCGCGGCGGCAACATCACCGAGTGGTATCCGCAGGCGACCACCATCGATCCGCAGGCGACCTCGGGCACGATGGCGGCGGCCCACACGCGGCAGTTCCTCATCGAGTGGAACGGCGTGCAGATTCTTGCGCGCGACACGCGGGAGATGGCGCTGGACAAGCTGATTCGCAGCAAGGCCGGCGATGGCGATCACTACTACGTTGCTCGCGACACCGACGCGAACTTCCTGCGGGTCGCTGCGCCGCAGGCGCGCTCGCGCCTGGAACACGAGCGTGACCTGTTTTATCGCGGGCTCGGCTATTTCCAGTCGCCGCTCGCGGTCGGCATGGACGCGGACGAGCAACAGCTCTCGCTGAATGCTCGCGAAGCCGAGAGGATCGAGGGAGCGTTCCTCGTGTCCATCCGGAAGGGGATGATGCGCTATCAGAAGATCGAGGGTGCAGTCGCGAACGCCGCATCGGCGATCGACCCGAACGCGCAGCCGTTCGGTGCGCTGGAAGACGTGCGCAAGGGGGCCATGCGCGACATGGCGCGGGCGCTGGTCGACGCTGGACTCTACGAGAAGGAAGCGCGCGCGATGGTGAACACCTGGCAGGACCAGTGGTTCGCGGAGGAGGGGACGCGCGTGCTGTATCTGTTGCCGCGCGCGTGGACCGATCGCACGCTGCAGCTGCAGATTTCACCGAAGCCGGACAGGATCGTGCGCGTCATGGTCGGTCGCGCGGAGCTGATCACGCCATCGGTGGTGCGGGAGCTCAAGCAACAGGTTCTCACGTACGGCGGGGGCGACGCGAAAGCGAAGTCGCGCGCGGTCGCAGACGTGCGCGCGCTCGGGCTCGGGCGATTCCTGTGGGCCGCCACCACGCTGGTCAACGGCGATGGGACGGACAGCGCGTTCGCGCAGTCGCTGAACGATCTGATGGCAGCCGTCAGTGCTCGTGAGGATGAGCGCAGCGCTCGCAATTCACCCAGCCCGAGTCGCCGTTGACGTAGTGCTCTTTCTTCCAGATCGGCAGGCGATGCTTCACTTCGTCGATGATGTAGCGGCACGCTGCGAACGCCTCGGCGCGATGCCGTGAGCTGACTCCGACCCAGACCGCCAGGTCGCCGATTGCCAGCGAGCCCACGCGATGCACGCACGCGGCCCGCAGCACGCCGAAGCGTCCGATCGCTTCCGCGACGATGCGCTCGCCTTCCTTGTTTGCCAGCGCTTCGAACGCTTCGTACTCCAGCCGCGTGACCTCGTGCCCTTCGTTGTGGTTGCGCACCCAGCCTTCGAATGCGGCATAGCCGCCGGCGGCCACATCGGCGAGATCGGCCCGATAGCTGTCGGGCGTCAGCGGCGCCTGGCTGAAGCAGAAGGGTTTCATCCGCCCGCCACCGGTGGAATGAAGACCACCGTGTCGCCGTGCTTCAGCGGCGTCTGCCATTCGGCGAACTCGGAATTCAGTGCCACTTTCAGTTGCTCGGGGCCGAGCTGGAATGGATGACGCTGTCGCAGCTCCGCGTACAGCTCCGTCGCCGTCGCGGCGCTCGTATCGAGAGTTTCTTCGCTGCGGCCGGCCTGCTCGCGCAGGATCGCGTAATACTGAATGCGAACGGTCTTGGCGATCCTCGGGCGCTGTTGCAACGCTGCCGCGGCCGCGGCGAATTCCTCGCGTGTGTTCACGTTGTCGAGCGCAGCGTGCTCCGGCAGATCGAGCAATGCCGTGTCGGAGTTGATCAGGAATTTGCGCGGGCACTGCTTGCCGCCCGCGATGCAGGCGAGCACAGGCTCGCGCGCCGCGGGTTCCCAGATCGCACACAGCGGCTCGGGCAGGCCGTCGTGAGCGCTGCGATACGCGGTCGCCATCTTCTGCGGATCGCGGTGTGCAATGAGGTACTGCAACGTCCGCTCAGTGATGAACGGCAGATCGCAGGCGACTACGAGCCAGGCAGCCTTCGGATGCTCGAGCAGCGCCGCAGAGATCCCGGCGATCGGGCCGATACCCGGCTGGCGATCGACAACCTGCGGCAGCCCCGCGCGCGACGCCTCGTCGCGCTGATCCGGCCGTACGGAGACGAATGTCGCCGCACAGAATTTCGACAGCAGCTCGAACGCCCAGCGCACCTGCGGCTGCCCGTGATACTCGAGCAGCGCTTTGTCGGTGCGCATGCGAGTGCTCGCACCACCGGCAAGGACGAGACCGAAAAGCGCGCTCATGACCAATCAACCCACATCGCTCTTGCCGCCACGCTTCTCGACCAGCCGCGTCTCGGCTATCACGATGTAGTGCGAGAGTGCCTTGCACATGTCGTAAATGGTCAGCGCGGCGACGCTCACGCCGGTGAGCGCTTCCATCTCGACGCCGGTCTTGTGATGTACCGACACGGTGCACTGGACGACCGCCTCGTCGCCTTCCATGTCGATCGCGAGCTTGCAGCTCTCGATCCCGAGCGGATGACAAAACGGAATGAGCTCGTGCGTGCGCTTCGCCGCCATCGTGCCCGCGATGATCGCGGTCTGAAACACCGGGCCCTTCGAAGTATTGAATTGCTGATCGCGCAACGCCTGCGCGACTGCCTGCGGAAAGCGCACGCGGGTGATCGCGGTCGCCGTCCGTTTGGTCACCGACTTGTCGCCGACGTCGACCATCGTCGGGCGCGCACCGGAATCGACATGAGAGAACGAGGACATTGCTAGCCGCCGATGTAGTACATCTCGATCTTCCGCAGCGGTTGCTCGCCGGCCTTCAGGGAGGAGCGCAATTCGCTGTAGCGGTCGCCGCGGCGTGTCCACGTAGTTGCGATCAGCGTGCGCAGCTCGTCGTCGCTGGCGCCACTGCGCAACGGCTCGCGCAGGTCGACGCCCGAGCGTGCGAACAGGCAGGTGTAGAACACACCCTCGGATGAAAGCCGGGCGCGCGTACAGCTGCCGCAGAAAGGATTCGTGACCGACGAGATGAACCCGACCTCCGCCGTGCCGTCATCGAGCGCATACCGTTCGGCAACTTCGCCGTGATAGTTCTCCTCCACGGCGTGCAACGGCCAGCGCGCGCCGATCCGGTCCACCAGTTCGCGCGAAGGGACTACGCGATCGCGGCTCCAGTCGTTGCGCGTGCCGACGTCCATGTATTCGATGAACCGCACGATGACGCCCGTGCCGCGAAAGTGCTCGACCAGCTCGACCACGGTGTGATCGTTGAGCCCGCGCTCGACGACGCAGTTGATCTTGATCGGCGTCAGCCCGGCCCCGCGCGCCGCGCCGATGCCTTCGAGCACGCGGTCGCGCTCGTCGAAGCCGCCGCTCATCTGCTTGAAGATCTCGGGATCGAGCGTGTCGAGACTGACGGTGATCCGGTGCAGCCCGTTCGCCTTGAGCTCCGCCGCATGCTGGGCGAGCAGCACCCCATTGGTCGTCAGCGCGACGTCCCGCACGCCTTCGAGTGCCGTCAATTCGCCGACCAGCTCGGGAATGTTCGGACGCAGCAGCGGTTCGCCGCCGGTGAGCCGCACCTTCTGCACGCCGAGCTGCACGAACAGCCGCGTCAGGCGCGTGATCTCTTCGAACGACAGGCGCTCGGTCGCCTTCAGAAAGCGGTAGTGCTCGTGGAAGGTCTCCCGCGGCATGCAGTACGGGCAGCGGAAATTGCAGCGGTCCATCACCGAAATGCGCAGGTCGTGCAGCGGGCGAGCGAGCGTATCGCGCGGCCGCGGCTGGACGGGCAGGGTGAGGATGGACTGGGTCACTGGCTGAAGTCGGACGTGGACAGGGGTGCGCTCTATTACCACGAATATAACGCTACCGGCGTACCCGCGGCGACTGTGCCGGGCCCGACAGGCAGCTCCACGAAGCCGTCCGTGCCGATCAGCGAGGTGAAATCGCCGGAGCCGCGTGTAGGTGCGAGCACCGCCTGGCGCCGCCCCGATTCGAAGGCGATGCGCACCGGAATGAACAGCGACAGCGCCGGTTTCACTTCGAAATGGTCCGTCAGCGCGACTGGTTCCGGCGGCTGCCGCGCCAGCCCTACGGATGCCTCCAGCCCCGCGAACACGTAACGCACCAGGCACACCAATGTCGACACGGGGTTGCCCGGCAGCGCATAGACCGTCTGGCCGGCCGGGCCCACGCCGAACCACAGCGGCTTGCCGGGACGCTGCGCGACCTTGTGAAAGACGACACGGACACCGAGCTCCGACAGCACCTGCGGGACGTAGTCGAATCGCCCCATCGAGACGCCGCCGCTCAGGATCAGCGCATCGTGAGCCTGCAGATGCGCGCCGAGGCGCTCGCGCAGGATGGCTGGGTCATCCGGCAAATGATCGAGCGTCGGTTGCGCGAAACCGCGCCGCTGCAGGGCGGCCCCGACGGCGTAAGCGTTGGAGCGATAGATCTGCCACTGCGCGAGTGGCTGGCCCGGCTCGACCAGCTCGTCGCCGGTGGAGATCACTGCAATGCGGGGCGCGCGCGAGACCGATGCGTGCGTTCGGCCGTTTGCCGCGAGTACCGCGACCTCGGCAGGGCCGAGCCGGATTCCTGGCTGCAGCAGCTCATCGCCGCGTCGCGAATCCGTCCCGCGCTCGTGAATGTTCGCTCTCGGTTCGGGTGCTGCCTCGGGCCCGAGTCGCGCGAAGCCGGCGGCGACCGAGATCTTCTCGACCGGAACGATGCAATCGCAGCCGGCGGGCAGCATCGCGCCCGTCATCACTTCGATGCAGTGCTCGCTACTCTGCAGCGTCACCTGCGGCGCGCCGGCGGCTTGTGTCCCGGCAATGTGAAACTCGCGACGCCCTTGCTCGTACGCCGCAAAGGAGAACGCGATTCCGTCCATGGTGACGCGAGCGAACGGCGGCTGATCGAAAGCCGCGACGACGCGCTCGCGCAGCGTCGCCCCGACCAGCTCAGTCAACGGTCGTGACAGGGCCGGCAGCGGCGCCGCACCAGCGCGGATCTGCGCTTCGGCTTCGGCAGGTGAAATCAGCGGGTGTGACACGCATTGAGTGTGTCACGAGGCGGAGTCGGGCTAAAGCCCGACCTACAGCGATCCGCAACGATCGATCAGGTGGCGCGGGCCTTGTAAATCCGCACCTGCTCGTTGAACAGCTTGGCCTTGCTCTGCAGCTCGTCGACGGCCGCGTTGTGCTTCTTCATCTGCAGCGTCTTGAGCTGCATCAGCTGCGCGGTGCCGGCTGCCTTGTTCTTCGTCTCCTCATCGAGGCAGCTGCCGAACGCGTTGACTTCGTCGTTGTAGGCCTTGAAGGCCCTCATCGCGTCGAGCATTTCCGCCTCGGACGCGGTCTTGCCGTCCGGCATGGCCGTAGGGGCTTTCGGATAAGGACATTCCGCGTGCGCGGCGATCGAGAACGACGCGAGGGCGATGCCCATGGCGGCTATTGCGATACCCAGACTTGCGCTGATTTTCATAATCCGTCTCAAATTGAGCCACCGCCCGCAAACGCAGGCGGTCTTGACCTGCGTCATCGGCAGCGGGCGGGCGGGACTTGAGGCGGGAAACTGAGGCGGGCCGCACAAAAAGCCCGCCTTTCACATAAGGAGTCGGCTCAGCTCTTCTTGTCGCGGGCCTTGAAGGTCTTGACCTGCTCGTTGAAGCGGTTGGCGGTCTGCTCCAGCGCGTCGACGGCGGCGTTGTGGCGCTTGGTGTGGATGGCGCGGATCTGCTCGATCTGCTCCGCGGGCGCGTCGGGGCCGGCGGCCTCGACCCGCGCGTTCATCTCCTGCTCGAGGCAACTGAGATAGGCGGTGACCTGGTTGTTGTATTCCTTCACCGCCTTCATACCTTCGACCATCTGATCCTGCGTGGCCGTGCCGCCATCGGGCAGATTCGCCGGCTCCTTCGGATAGTTGCACTCGGCCTGGGCCGCAGCTGCCATCAGCATCCCGAGCACCAGTCCGCACACGATTCGAATAGTCATTTCGGTCCCCTTACCATTCTGTCGAAAGCGGCCTTCGGCCCTTTCGACGGACGCCGGCGAAAGGCGTGACTTTCGCCCGGCTACCAAGCACCCCCCGGAACGGGGTCGCATCGCGGGTCATCTTAAAGCGACGCGAAGCTGGTTGGCTATGCTCAAAACGGCGACACTTCCGGAAAATGTCCGGTCCCGAACTCGAAGCGCTCCGTCTCAGCCTCGCAGTCGCACTGCGCAGTGTGCTCGCCAGCCTGCCGCTGGCGGTCGCTGTCGCGTGGCTGTTGGCGCGCCGCAAGTTCATCGGGCGGATGTTCCTTGATGCATTCGTGCATCTGCCGCTGGTGCTGCCGCCGGTCGTCGTCGGTTATCTGTTGCTGCTGCTGTTCGGCATGCGCGGGCCGCTCGGGCACTGGCTCTACGAGCACTTCGGTATCCAGCTCATCTTCACGACGGCCGGCGCGGCGCTCGCAACCGCGGTCATGACCTTCCCGCTGATGGTGCGTGCGATCCGCATTTCGCTCGAGGGCGTCGACCCGGGACTCGAAGACGCGGCGCGCACGCTCGGCGCGGGTCCGTGGGATCGCTTCTTCACGATCACGTTGCCGCTGATGCTGCCCGGCATCCTTGCCGGCGTCGTCACTGCATTCGCCGCCGGGCTCGGCGAATTCGGAGCCGTCATCACGTTCGTTTCCAACATTCCGGGACAGACGCGCACGCTGCCGATCGCGCTATACACAGCGCTGCAACAGCCGGACGGAGACGCGCTCGCTGCGCGTCTAGCGGCGATGTCGTTTTCGCTCGGCATGATCGGGCTGCTGATCTCCGAGTTCATCGCGCGGCGCGTGCAGCGCATGCTGGGGCGCTGAGCTCGCCGCATGTTCAGCATCCGGGCAGTCAAGCGCCGCAACGGATTCACGCTGGACGTAGCGATCGAGGTCTCTACTTCGGGAGTGGTCGGCCTGTTCGGCCGGTCAGGCTGCGGCAAGACGACGCTCGTCAACATCGTCGCCGGCCTGCTCGCCGCCGACGAAGCGCACGTCGAGATCGACGGCGTCGTGCTCGAAGACTCGCGCAGCAAGACGCGCCTGCCGGCCGAGCGCAGGCGCATCGGTTACGTATTTCAGGACGCGCGGCTGTTTCCGCACCTGGACGCGCTGGCCAACCTGCGCTACGCCGAGCGGCGCGCGCACGGCGTCGAGAAGCGCATTTCGCTGGACTTCGTCGTGCAGCTGCTCGGGCTCGAGCCGTTCCTGCAGCGTCGCGTCCAACAGCTGTCCGGCGGTGAGCGTCAGCGTGTCGCGCTCGGGCGGGCGCTGTTGTCGCAGCCGCGGCTGCTGCTCCTCGACGAGCCGCTCGCGTCGCTCGACATCGCGCGGCGCGAAGAAGTCCTGCCGTATCTCGAAAGACTCCGCGATGAGCTCTCGATCCCGATGATCTATGTGAGTCATCAATTCGAGGAAGTGCTGCGTCTCGCGACGCATGCGGTGTTGCTGGAGCGCGGCCACGTGATCACGCAGGGCTCGCTCGAAGACGTGAGCCTGCATCCGGATCTGCGCGCGATCGTCGGACCGGAAGCAGTGGGCTCCGTTCTCACGGGCACCGTCGAGCCGCACGGCGCGGACATCGCCGGGCTTGCGGCAATTCGTGTCGGCGCGAACGTTCTGCATGTGGCACTGCGTGACGCACGCGCCGGAGCGAGTGTGCGGGTTCAACTGCTCGCGCGCGACGTCATCCTGGCAACGGCGCGGCCCGAGAACATCAGCGTGCGCAACGTGATGACGGGTACGATCGCGCGGATCGCAGGCGACGACGCGGACACGGACATGGTCCACGTCGACATCGGCGGGCCGCTCGTGCTTGCGCGCGTCACTCGCGCAGCCTCGGCAGCTCTGAACCTGCAACAAGGCAAGCAGGTGTGGGTGCTGGTGAAAGCCGTGTCGATTCGCGGCCACGCATACGTGCGCAATCCCCCGCCTCCAGGGTCGATTCACAAGCTGACGTATTGAGAGGAGAGGATCTCTCGCCAAGGCGCAAAGGCGCCAAGGAAGAAAAGAAGACCGTCCGACTCTCAGAGTTGATTTTCCTTCCGGCCTTGGCGCCTTTGCGCCTTGGCGAGAGTTTCTCCGGTTCTGCGCTATCGAATCGGCAACTCGCGCGACTTCTGGATCGTGCGCAGCGCGAAGCTCGAGTGAACGCGGGCGACGCCGGGCAGCCGCGTCAGGTGCTTGCTGTGCAAGCGCTCGAAGTCGGCCGTGTCCGCCACGACGACGCGCACGACATAGTCGTAGTCGCCGGTCATCAGGTAGCACTCCATCACTTCCGGAATCTTGCGCACGGCTTCTTCGAAGCGGCGCAGATCCGTTTCGTCCTGCCGGTCGAGCGTGATGTTGACGAACACGTTCACCGGGCAGCCGGCCTTCTGCTGGTTGAGCAGCGCCGTGTAACCCTCGACCAGGCCCGACTCTTCGAGCGCCCGCACGCGCCGCAAACAGGCCGACTCGGACAGGCTCAGGCGCTCGGCCAGCGCCGCGTTCGAGACCCGGCCGTCGAGCTGCAGCGCCTGCAGGATGGCCTTGTCGAAGCGATCCAGTTTCATACGCAAGAATCCGTCGGTCTGGAGGTTTATGGCCGCAGATTCTGCCACATTTTAATTGGAATGAGCCGATTAGCGCAGTTTCCTGCCGGAGCCCGCCACTAGAGTAGTCGCGTTCTTCCCACCCTCGCGAGGTTTGCGCATGCGCATCGGCGTCCCGAAGGAGATCAAGAATCACGAGTACCGCGTCGGCCTGGTTCCGGCGGGAGTGCGTGAGCTGGTTGCCGCTGGTCACCAGGTGCTCGTGCAGAGCTCTGCGGGCGCCGGCATCGGCGTCGACGATGCGGCCTACACGGCCGCGGGCGCAAAGATCGTCGCCACCGCGAAGGAAGTCTTCGACGGCGCCGAGATGGTCGTGAAGGTCAAGGAGCCGCAGCTCGCCGAGTGCAAGATGCTGCGGCCGGGACAGATCCTGTTCACTTATCTGCATCTCGCTGCCGATCCGGAGCAGGCGAAAGCGCTGATGGCTTCCGGCTCGACTGCGATTGCATACGAGACGGTCACCGCAAGCGACGGCTCGCTGCCGCTGCTCACGCCAATGAGCGAAGTCGCGGGCCGCATGTCAGTGCAGGTCGGCGCCTCCACGCTGCAGAAGGCGAACGGCGGCATCGGCGTTCTGCTCGGCGGCGTCCCGGGCGTTCCGCCGGCGAAGGTCGTGATTCTTGGCGGCGGCGTCTCCGGTACCAGCGCGGCGGAAATCGCCGTCGGCATGCGCGCTGATGTGACGGTGGTGGACCGCTCGCTCAAGCGCCTGCGTCAGCTCGACGCGATGTTCGGCGGCTCGCTCAAGACTGCCGCCTCGACGATCGAAGCGATCGAGTCGCTCGTGACGCATGCGGACCTGGTCATCGGCGCGGTGCTCGTTGCGGGTGCGGCTGCGCCCAAGCTCGTCACGCGCGAGATGGTGCGCAAGATGAAGGCCGGCGCCGTGATGGTCGACATTTCGATCGACCAGGGCGGCTGCTTCGAGACGAGCAAGCCGACGACGCACGCTGAGCCGACGTTCGTCGTCGACGGCGTCGTGCACTACTGCGTCACGAACATGCCGGGCGCCGTCCCGCGCACCTCGACGTTCGCGCTCACCAATGCAACGTTGCCGTACGTGCGGGCGCTTGCAGACCACGGCGTCGGCGCGCTCGCGCTCGATCAGCACCTGGCGAACGGCTTGAACGTCCACCAGGGCGCGATCACGCACGAAGCCGTCGCGCGCGATCTGAACCTGCCGTATCGCGCATACAACGCGCGCAGCGCCGCGGCGGCCTGAACACAGATTTCCGCTGTTTTCCCCTGACCCCCCTTGCCCGCGCCCCCGCGGGCTTTTTTTTGGAGTCACCCAAGAAATCGCATCATCGGCGATGGGCTTTGCAAGGTTGGTGGAAGCGATTTCTTGGGGACCCGACGAGAGACGCAAGACAAGAGAGACGGAGTCGGTTGAATTGATTGGGCGGAGCCGCATACTGTCACCGATGTTCGACCGCATAAGCCCGACCAACAGAGCCATCATCCTCGCGAACGTCGGCGTCTTCCTCCTGCAGATGGTGGTGCCGGAGTATCGACTCATCACCTTCGAGCTGTTGCCGCTGCAGACGGGTCTCTTCAGACCCTGGCAGCTGCTGACCTACGGGTTCATGCACGGCAGCTGGCTGCACATCTTCTTCAACATGTTCGCCGTGTTCATGTTCGGCTCCGAGGTCGAGCGTCTGTTCGGAGCGAGGCGCTACCTCATCTACTACCTGACTTGCATCGTCGGCGCCGCAGCGATGCATCTCATCGTGCTCTACGTTGCCAGCGACCTGCCGCTGGCGCCGGTGGTGGGCGCGTCGGGCGGCGTGTTCGGCCTGCTGCTCGCGTTCGGCATGGCATATCCGCGCCGTGAGCTGATCATCTTTCCGATCCCCGTGCCGATTCAGGCGTGGCTCGCAGTCACGCTGTACGGCGGGATGGAGTTGTTCCTCGGCGTGACGCGCACGGCTTCGGGCATTGCGCACTTCGCGCACCTCGGCGGCATGGCGACGGGCTTCGTGATGATTCGTTACTGGCAGGCGCAGCGGAAGCGACCGCCGCGCGGCTAGTCGACGCCCGGTGTCGGCCGCAATGTCAACGTACCGTCGCCATTGAGCGGTTGCGTGCACGCCCAGCGCACCGGATAGCGCTGACCTTTCACCTCGATCTCGCCCTGCACGCGCAATCCTTGCCAATCCGTGCCGCGCGGCAACGCAAGCTTTGCCTGCCGGACTTTCCCCGGTAACGGATAGCCCGCGTCGAGGCTGCCGCTCGCGACCATGAGCCCGGCTTCATTGAGGATGCTGATGCACAACACTCCGGGCACGCCCGCGATGCCATCGTTCACCATGCCGAGGATCAGGCCGGCTTCCTTCCCCGTGTCGTAAGTCCAGATCCATGACGGCCGGACTCGATAGCCGATCGAGCGCGCCAGCCGATTCAATGCGTCCGGGTACTGCTCGTAGTAGCGTTGAATTCCGTCGGCGTGGATGCGATGCCAGTTCCACAGCGAGAAGTAGCCGGCGCCGACATCGCGCACGTGGCCGATCACATTGTCGGTCAGCGTGACGCCGTCACTCGGATGCAGGCTTTGCGGCGAGCCGTCCGACATCGGCACTTCGACAGTCACGCCCGTCCAGGCAGGACGGTTGCTCAATGCCTCGATCTGCTCGTTCTCGATGAAGATCGTATCGGTGCGCAGCCAGTTGTGAGAGCGCACGGTGCGCTCGACCAGCTCGAAATTGCCGACCTTGCTGAAGTCCGGCTGAGTGTTGGTCGCGAGCGGCGTCTTCTTCCAGTGCTCGAGCTGCCGCTCGAGCATCTTCACGAAGGTCGCTTCGGCAGTCGCGGAGTCAGGAAACGGATTGCGCTCGAGCGGCCACGTGTGGCCCTCGCCCCAGAACCCGTACATCGCGGTGTCGACGTACTCGACTTGGCTGTGGCCGTCGTATTCCCGCGCGAGGAGTCCGACGAGCTCGTCGAACGCGGATTGAAAACGCAGATCGTCGTACCGTGGCTCGTACCGCCGCCGGTTCTGCCACTCGCCGAGCTCGACCATCGGTACACGCTTGGCGAGGAACGCCGGCAGAGCTGTGCCTTCGATGTCGGGGTTGCTCATCATGACTCGCAGCCCCAGGCGCTTGTCGTAGCGCTTCGCGAGGTCGAAGGCGAGCTGCCAGTGCTCGCACAGATCGAGCCTGCCGGGCCGACGCTGCACGTCTTTCCAGTTCACGCGCACGTACAGCTTGGTCCCGAGCGGAATTCGCGCCAGATCCTCCAGCGACTTCGCAAGCCTCTCGCCCGGCTTCGATGCCGGCCCCACTTCGTCGCAGAGATACGTGATCAGTCCCATGCCGAAGTTGCGCACGACCTCGGTCGAGGCGGTCGTCGCCATCACGACCTGCCAGCCCGCGTACTGCTCGGTGGGGAAGGGTCCCTGGTAGAGGCGCTGCGTGACCGGCGGCCCGGGCCCGAAATCGTAGCCGTCGAAGTTATGGACTGCAGCGGCGCGGCCACCTGCGCTGGCCAGCAGCGCCGCGCCGCCCGCCGCCTGGATGAAGTCACGTCTGCGCATGGCTGCAAGCCCCGTGGCCTTTCGTTTGTAGAGCCTACCATCCGAAATGAAAGAAAAAAAAGGTTTGTTGTGCTTTCGATTGGCCTGGCATAGCATTCCTGCGGACCATCACGAGGGGCACGTCCATGTCGCTCTCTTATAAGTACAAGCGAGTCCCGGTTGTTATTTTCAGCGCTGCGTTCGGTGCCTCGGCATTGGCGCAAACGCCGTCGGGCTCGGACACGCTGGAGGAAATCATCGTCACCGGCACGCGCGCCGCGCTCGCCGAGTCGCTGGAGCGCAAGAAGGATGCGCAGGGAGTCCAGGATTCGATCGTGGCCGAGGATCTCGGCCGCTTTCCCGACGACAATGTTGCCGACTCGCTGTCGCACATCACTGGCATCACTCTGCAGCGCACGCGCGGCGGCGAGGGGCAGTACGTCAACGTGCGCGGGCTCGGTCCCGAGTTCAGCATCGTCACGCTGAACGGCCGCATCCTCGCCACCGATGGCGACGGGCGCGAGTTTGCTTTCGACGTGCTGCCGTCCGAGATCATCAGCGGCGCCGACGTGTACAAGTCCGCCTACGCGGCGGAGCTGGAAGGCAGCATCGGCGGCGCGATCAATCTCACTTCCGCGCGGCCGCTCGGCATTCCGGGGTTGCGCACTTCTGCCTCAGTCGAGGGCGACTACAACGATTTGTCCGAGGACACCGGCTACAAGGCCAGCGCCGTGTTCAGCAATACGTTTGCGGACGATCGCATGGGCATCATGGTCACGGCGGTGTACCAGGATTCGGAAGTGCGCTCGGACGCCGTGCACGAGTTCTTGATCAATCCCGACTCGCCCGGTGAATTCGACGCCAATGGCGACGGCGAGATTTCCGACGACGAAAGCGAATTGCTCGGTCTGTGCTGCATGAGCTTCGGTACGCGCATCCAGCAGAAGCAACGGACCGGCGTGACTGCCGTATGGCAGTGGCAGGCCACGGACAACCTCACGATGACCCTCGACGGCATGTTCACGCGGCTGGACGCGCCGACCGTCGGTTATCACCAGTCGTACTACGTCGAGGACTCGATCCTCGATGACGATGGCACGCACCGCTGGAGCGACGTCACCATCAACAATCATTGGGTCACGGACATGACGGTGGCCGAGCTGGTGCCGGAGCTGTCCACGATCACCGAGCACCGCGTCGTCGACACGACGCAGTTCGGCCTGAATGCAGCCTGGCAGGCGACCGACCAGCTCAGTTTCAATTTTGACGCTTACCAATCGAGGTCGGATCGCGACTCGGGCGGCAAGGACACGTGGGTCGTCTCGGGCATTGCCGGCAGTCATACCGCCCGCGTGCACATGAACAGCCACGCCCTGCCGGACATCAGCGTGACGCTCGAGGATGGGCGCGACTATGCGACGGCGTTGCAGAACGGCGAGCTCGGTAATGGGGATTTCGGTCTGCACTACGTCGGCCTGTCCGGCACGGATGTGACCGACAAGGTGACCGGTCTGACGTTGGCGGGAGAGTTCGCGCTCGACCGCGGCGTGTGGCGTTCCGTGCAGTTCGGCGCCGCGGGCACCGAACGCACCAAGATCCGCAACACGATCGAGAACGATACCAACGGCGGCTCGAACCAGTACGACGGGCTCTATGGCGTCACCTTCGAGAGTCTCGGCGCCAACGTCGTGCACCCGCTGTCGCTGAGCAACTTCATGCGCAACGGCGGCGGGAATCATCCCGAGCGCTTCGTGTCGTTCGACGTCCCGGAGTATCTGAATGCGCTGCGCGTGCTGGACGGGCAGCCGAAGCTGGATGAGAACGGGGATCCGACCGGCGAGGTCTACGACTCTTCGCTGACGGCGCCGGAGCTCAGCCCGGTCCAGTCGTACGACGTGAAGGAAGAGACGATCGCGTTGTACCTGCAGGCCAATCTCGGCTCGGACGACTGGTTCGCGAACTTCGGCGTGCGCTGGATCAGCACGGATACGACGGCGAAGACCGCAGTCGATGCGATCCTGTTCGTCGACGATCCGACGCCGGGCATTCCGACTTCGAGCCCCGAGATCACTTACAGCCCCGCAGAGCCGCTCGAGCAGAAGGGCAGCTACGACAAGTTCCTGCCGTCCATCAACGTCGGTTACTGGCTGCGAAAGGATCTGTTGCTGCGTGCGGCCGTCGCTCAGACGCTGGCTCGGCCCTCGCTCAATCAGCTCGCGCCGACGCGCACCGACAACACGCTCGATCGCACGTTCGCGGTGTTCTACGACGGCAACGCGGATCTCAAGCCGGTCGAAGCTGACCAGGCGGATCTTTCGCTCGAATGGTACTTCGCCAACAAGTCCGTGCTGAGCGGCGCCGTGTTCTGGAAGGACATCGACGGCTTCATCACGACCGAGCTGCAGGAGAACGTGGACATCGGCGTCGTCGGCAGCATCGCGGGCGCGGACCCGGCGCCGATCCTTTACGACGTGGAGCGACCAATCAACGGCGACAAGGCCAAGGTGTGGGGCCTCGAGCTGGGCGTGCAGCACTTCTTCGCCAACGGCTTCGGCGTACGCGCCAACTACACGTTGACGGACACCAAGGCCTATGTCGACGGCGTGCATGTCGGCGATCTCGAGGGAGTGTCCGAGTCGCAGTACTCGTTCGCGCTCATGTTCGAGAACGATCGCTGGGACGCGCAGATCGCAGCCGACTACAGCGGCGAGTACACCGAAGTGATCGATGCGGTCGGCGGGCTGTCGCAGAAAGCCGATCCGATCACCTGGGTCACGGCGTCGGTTGCGTACAAGATCACCGACGCGTTCCAGGTCTCGCTCGAAGGCCGCAATCTGCTCGATGAGTACTACATCTCGTATCTCGGTCGCCCGGACATCCTGGCGAACTTCGAGACGTGGGGACGATCGTACCTGCTCGGCGCGACGGCCAAGTTCTAAGCAGCGGCGCAGCGCATGCAAGCAATGAACGGCTGGCTGCTGCATGCGCTGGGCACCGTGCTGCTGTGGGGCGTGTGGGGCGCGATCATCGGCCTGCCGACCGAGCGCGGCGTGCCGGACACGATCAACTACGTCGTGTGGTCGCTCACGATGATACCGGTCGCGGTGCTGGCACTGCGCTGGAGTGGGCAGCCACTGTTGCGGGACCGCAAGTCGATCGTGCTCGGTCTGTCGATCGGGCTGCTGGGTGCGGGTGGGCAGCTGGTGCTTTTCAAAGCCGTGCAACTGGGTCCGCCGTACCTGATCTTTCCGATCATCTCGCTGTCGCCGGCAGTGACGATCGCGATGTCGTTCGCGCTGCTGCAGGAGCGCACCGGCCGGCTCGGGGTGCTCGGCATCGCGCTCGCGTTGTTGTCGCTGCCCCTGTTCGACTATCGCATTACCGGCGACCCGATCGGATATGGCGCATGGCTGCCGATGGCGTTGGTCGTGATGGCAGCGTGGGGCGGGCAGGCGTACATCATCAAGTTCGCGAATGCGACCATGGATAGCGCCAGCATCTTTTACTACATGATGTTGGGCGGCCTGCTGGTGGCGCCCGTCGCCCTGCTGATGACGGACTACTCGCACCCTATCAACTACTCGCTGGACGGCGTCGGCCTTGCGGCCATCATCCAGGCACTCAACGCGATCGGTGCGCTCACGCTCGTGATCGCATTGCGCCGTGGCAAGGCGATCATCGTTTCGCCGCTCGTCAACGCCGGTGCTCCATTGCTCACGGCAGTGATCTCGCTGGCCCTGACGGGCGTAGCGCCTGGTCCGCTCAAGATCGCGGGGATCGCACTGGCACTCGCTGCGGCACTGCTGCTTGCACTGCAGTCCGAGGAGCCGGTGCGAGCGTGAAGGCTCTCCTCGACATCATGGCGCGGCACAAGCAGGGCGAGCGCGTCGGCGTGTATTCGTTGTGCTCGGCGCACCCGCAAGTCGTCGAATGCGCGCTGCGCGAAGCGCACGCACGCGCAATGCCGCTGCTGATCGAGGCGACGTCGAATCAGGTCAATCAATTCGGCGGCTATACCGGAATGCGCCCCGCGGACTTCCGGCGCTTCGTGAGCGATATCGCTGCGCGCGTCGGATTCCCCGCTGACCAGTTGTGGCTCGGTGGCGATCATCTCGGTCCGAATGCCTGGCGCGCTGAGCCCGCCGTAGTCGCGATGGCGAAGTCGGCACAGATGATTCACGACTATGTCTGCGCCGGGTTCCGCAAGATTCATCTCGATTGCTCGATGGCATGCGGCGACGACGCCGAACCATTGCCGGAGCCGACGATCGCCAGGCGCGCCGCGCAGCTCTGCGCGGTCGCGGAGAGCGCCTGGCGCGAAGTGGGTGGCGAACCGCCCGTGTACGTCATCGGCACGGAAGTGCCGGTGCCCGGCGGCGCGACGGAAGAGCTGCACGAACTCGCAGTCACTACTCCGCAGGCAGCAGGCGCGACGATTGCCGCACATCGCGATGCATTCAAGCGGGAGGAGCTCGGAGCGGCGTGGTCACGCGTGATAGCGCTCGTGGTTCAGCCCGGTGTGGAGTTCGACCATCACAAGGTGATCGATTACGTGCCAGAGCGTGCGCGGGTCCTGAGCGACTTCATTGCCGCCGATCCGCAGTTCGTGTTCGAAGCACATTCGACGGACTACCAGACCGCCGAGAGCCTCCAGCACCTCGTGCGGGATCATTTCGCGATTCTGAAAGTCGGCCCGGGTGCGACCTACGCGCTGCGCGAGACGTTGTGGGCTTTGGCCGCGATTGCACGCGAGCTCCCCGGCGGCGACGCCGCGGAGGATCTTCGCCAGGTCGCGCTGCAGACCATGTACGCCGATCCGCGCCATTGGCGCAGTCATTATCGCGATGCGGCGCGCACCGCGCTGGATCTGCAGTTCAGCCTCAGCGATCGCATTCGGTACTATTGGCCGTACGCGCAGATTCAGGCAGCTTGCGAGTCTCTGCTGAGCCGGTTGCGGCGCACGGCTCTGCCGTTGACGCTGCTCAGCCAGTACCTGCCGCATCAGTATGAAGCTGTGCGTGCGGGGCTATTGCCGGCGAGCGCCGATGCGCTGCTGGCCGACGGCATTGCGCGGGCGTTGCGCCCGTACATGCAGGCGTGCCAGGTCGGCAAGGCCTGAAGGAGTCCCATGATTTCCAGCGATCTGTTCAGTCCGACGGAGGCCACGCTCGAATCGCGCGGCGGCATGTGGACTGCCCGCGAGATTGCCCAGCAGCCGCAGATGTGGCTGCGGGTCGAAAAGCTGCTGGCAGCAGAACGGGCATCGCTGCAGCAGTTCATCGCGCCGATCGTCGACGATCCTGCTGCCCGCATCGTGCTGACGGGCGCCGGCACATCGGCATTCATCGGTCAGTGTCTGCAGGCCGCAGTGTCCTCGCGTGTACGTTGCCGGGTCGAGGCCATTCCGACCACGGATATCGTCAGCGCGCCGCAGGGGCTCAAGTCCACGGCACCGACGCTGCTCGTCTCATTCGCGCGATCCGGCAACAGTCCGGAGAGCGCGGCAACCCTCGATCTTGCCGAGCAGATGCTCGGCAAGATCCGCCACCTGGTCGTCACGTGCAACAAGGACGGCGAGTTGGCCGTTCGTGCGCGCAAGATGCGCAATGCTCACCTCGTGCTGCTTCCCGAGGCCACCAACGATCGCGGCTTTGCGATGACGTCGAGCTTCACCTGCATGCTGCTCGCGGCGGCGCTCTTGTTCGAGGCGATACAGCCCGCCACCGTCGCGCGTCTGTCGCGATCAGCTGAGCTGTTGCTGGAGCAGATGCCAAGCTGTGCGCAGCAGCTCGTAGGCTCGCGTTTCGAACGCGTCGTGTATCTCGGCAGCAATGAGTTGCTCGGGCTCGCTCACGAGGCCGCGCTGAAGCTGCTCGAGCTCACCGACGGGCGGATCGCGACGCTCGCAGAGTCGACGCTGGGCTTTCGCCACGGGCCGAAATCCATGGTGGATCGCAATACGCTGGTGGTCGTGATGCTGTCGAATGCGGCGTACACTCGCGCCTACGACATGGACCTGCTCGAAGAATTGCGGCGCGACGCCCGGGCGGGCGGAATCCTGGCGCTCAGCGGTCGCGCCGATGGCCGCTTGCCGGGCGAGCATTTGCTGTTCACGGGAATGGACGGTGCGAGCGATCTCGAGCTGTCATTTCTGCACGTGATCGTCGCGCAGTGCTATGCGCTGGCCGAGTCGCTCGCACGCGGCTTGCGGCCGGACGTTCCGAACGCTGCTGGTGTGGTCAATCGTGTCGTGCAAGGCGTGACGATCTATCCGTGGGAGGAGCACGACGGGGATGTTCCTGGGCGTTGACGGCGGCGGCACCAAGACTTCCTACGCGGTCATCGATGCGGATGGCGTCGTTCGTGCCCGACACGTCGGTCCGAGCGTCAGTCATCTCGCGCAGGGCTTTGCGCGCGCGACCGACCTGCTCGCAGAAGGTATTGGCGCAATTCTGCAGAAGGCGTCGATTACGCCCGCTGCTCTGACGTATGCGTTCCTCGGCCTGCCCTCGTACGGCGAAGACAGCGCGACGACGGCGCAGATGGACTTGATGCCGGGGCGCGTGCTCGATAGCGCACGATATCGCTGCGGCAATGACATGCTGTGCAGTTGGGCTGGCGCGCTGGCCTGCGCCGACGGCATCAGCGTGATTGCCGGCACCGGCTCGATCGCCTATGGCGAGTACGCCGGCCGCACGGCGCGTGCTGGAGGTTGGGGCGAGATCATTGGCGATGAAGGCTCCGCCTACTGGATCGCGCGCGAGGGCATGAATCTGTTCTCGCGAATGAGCGACGGCCGGGCGCCGCGCGGCTTGCTGTATGACCTGGTGCGCACGCGACTGCGAGTGGCGGTCGATCTGGATCTGTGTGCGCACGTGTACGGCGAAGGCGCGAGCGCGCGCAGCGCCTTTGCCGGGTTTGCACCGATAGTCCACCAAGCGGCGGAGGCTGGCGATACTCAGGCGACAGAGATCTTCCGTCGCGGCGCGGACGAGCTCGTGCAGTGTGTCCGTGCGGTGCGCCGCTCGTTGCAGGTTCCGGATGAAGTCGTGCTGCCGGTCTCGAACAGCGGTGGAGTTTTTCAGAATGGCGGCCTGATGCAGGAAGCGTTTCGTGCGGCATTGGCGCACGTGCACCCGCCGTTCACTTATCGCGAGCCGCGGTATCAGCCCGATGTCGGAGCGGCTCTCTATGCCGCGCGCCTCGCCGGTCGACGCCTAACGCCGCGCGTCTGAGTCGAGGCGCAACTCGGCCAGCAGCGTTTCGATGTGTTCCGCGAGGAACGCGGACTGCCCCGGCGAGTAGCCGCGGTGGATGAGCCTGATCGTGCCGCGGCCATCCAGCAGGAAGCCGACCGGCAATGCCACGAGGTCGGACTGGTTCGGGACTCGTGCGCGCAGCTGCAGACCGTCGCGATCGAAGGCGACGGGATAGTGCACTGCGACGCGTTCGAGAAATGCGCGTGCAACAGCAGCATCATTGTCGACGTTGACTGCGATGACTTCGAACGGCTGGCCGCCGAATTTCTGCCGCAGCGCTTCGAGCTCCGGCATCGAGCGCAGGCACGGCGTGCACCAGGACGCCCAGACGTCCAGATAGACGATCTTGCCTCGATACTGCGCCAGCCGAATTTGCGTGCCGTCCCCCAGTGCGGGCAGCGCGAAGTCCAGTGGTTTGTCGCCATCGGCCGCGACCGATGCCGCCGCCAGCACGAGCGCAAGCAGCGCGCACACCAGCGGCTTGGCGCTATGGCTCAACAGGTGCGGCCTCGATCAGCAGGTATTTCTCGAATTCCACCGCCAGGTGCGCGGTTGGCCCCGCGACGACGCCGAGGTCGGTCCCATTGACGTAGTCCGTGATGCGATAGCGTGCGTTATCCAGCCCGCGCAGCTCCACGCTGCCTTTCCAGGACGGCGCATAGAAGGCGTAGTGCATGCGACCGTCCTTCTCGACCACGTGTGTCTCCGGTCGATCGAAGCCGATGTCGTAGAGCTCGCCGCGGTAGCGGCCCTTCGGCAGCAGCTTCGTGTTGTAGATCCGGATCCACTTCGCCCACTCGGCGTCCTTGCGTGCATCGAGCAGGAAGCTGTCCTTGGGCTTCGGGTCGGTGGGCCACGTGAACTTGGTGCTGACGATCGCGCCGATGCCGACGGTCGAAGCGAAATCATCGCCGCCGTCGCTCAACTCGATGTGGTCGCCCGCGTACGGGGCGTCCGCGCCCATCAGCGCCTTCAGTGTCTTGCCCTTGAGTCGCACCTGCCACGAGGACTCAGGGTCGGATGCGACTGCCTGATTCATGTACGGCGTGTTGTGAACTGCATAGCTGGTACCGCATGGGCAGATCTCGATCACCGCATCGGGGTTGATCTCATGCGCAGTCTCGTAAATGGTTTTCCAGAACTCCTGCAGTTTCTCGACTGATTCCTGCGGGCTGCGATGGTGATGGGCCGGGTTGTAGCAAGGCGCGACGCCATTGAGATGCTGGCCGTCGATCTTCAGTCCCTCGTAGCCCCATGTCCCCAGAATGCGCCGCACCAGCGCCTTCGCGTTCTCGATGGTTCCGGGCGCTGCCGGACAGAGGTAGAAGCTGTTCCACCAGCTGATGTCCTGAACCGCGCCGTCTTCGTTGAGCAGCAACAGCTCCGGATGATCGTGCAGCAAATCCGTGCCGGGATCGACCGCCAGCGGCGCGACCCACAGCTTCGGCCGCAGTCCGGCGCTCTTGATCTGCTTCACGAGCGCGATCATGTCGGCGTCGCCGCGCGGAAACTTCTGCGGATCGAGTTTCCAGTCCCCCTCGGCGGTCTGCCAGCCGTCGTCGACGACGGCCCACTTCAGGCCGAGGTCGCGAACTTTCGGCAGCGTCCCGACGATCTGCTCGACGGTGAAGTTGCGCTCGTAGCCCCAGGCGCACCAGATCGGCTCGTATGACGTATCGGGAATCCGGGGCGCGGTCAGCCCGCGCTCGGCGAGGAGGGCGCGGTAAGCGACGAGCGTCCGGTAGTAATCGCCGCGATGAACGCCGACGAACGTCTGCAACGACTGCAGACTTTGTCCGGGTTCGAGTGCCGTCGGTTTCTCCAGCTCGATGTGCAGCTGCGCGCCCGCGCTGCTGACCGCGACCGGGAGCGAGACCAGCTTTGGCGTGAGCTCCAGATGTCCGACAGCAAGCCCGGCATCGCGCCGCCAGATGTCGACGACCGGAGTGCCACCGCCGTAGTCGGAGGCATTCATGCCCATGTAGTTGCGCTGCTCGAAACCGGGTTCGAGCGGCTGCACCCAATCGCGCCGGTCTTCGTAGGAGGCGCCTTCGAATGACCAGAAGGCCGGCTTCGAATCCGCTGCGGGCAGGAGCGTGTAGGCATGGCTGGCCCACTTGCGCAGCTTGATGGGCGAGCCGGAGCGGTTCGTGTAGGTGACCTGAGCGAATGCGAGCGCCGGCTGTCGCTCGGGAAACGAGATCTGCACCGTCTTTTCGAGTCCTTGCGGCGACAGACCGACGAGTGTGTGCTGCGTGCCCGAGACGTCATGCCGCTGCAGCGTGAACTGATCGATGACGTCTCCGCTCCAGGCGACCACGTATTCGCTCGCGCCGAAATCAGTGAGCGCCAGCGCCTTGCCGGCGTCCAGCATGAGTACGCGCGTGCGCATGTTCTTGTCGAACTCGATGCGCATCGCAGTGTTTGCCACGACCGCGGCAGGCTGTTGCTCACCGGCGCATCCCGCAAGGAGGAGCGCAACCAGGCATGCACGCGCGCAGCGCCAGAGGTTCGCGGTAGCCATGCCGAAGTGTGCCAAGCCGGTGCGCATTGTGCAAACAAAAACAACTTTCGTTTTCGTTGTTTTAGGTCTACGCTCCGGGCGGAGGTCCTGAATGCTCAAGAGACAGATCGTCGCTCTGGCGGCTGCGACAGCCAGCCTGCTCGGCTGCTCGGTAGCGGCGCAGCGCACTGAATCCCCGTCGAGCTACTCGATGGCGGACTTCGCGGCCGCGCGCAAGTTTGACGCTCATACCCACGTCAACTCGCTCGACACGGGCGGGTTGCTCGAACAGGCGCAGCGCGACGGCTTCGAGCTGCTCTCGATCAACGTGGACTATCCCGCCTTCCTGCCCCAAGAGGAACAGTATCGTTTCGCGCTGGCCTTGCAGCAGCGCGAGCCGCAGCGGTTTCACTTTGCCGCGACCTTCTCGATGCAGAGTTGGGGAAGCCCCGGATGGTCCGAGCGCGTCGCCGCTCACCTGCAGCAAGCAGCAAGCCACGGAGCTCGCGCCGTGAAGGTCTGGAAGAACATCGGCATGAGTTTCCGCGATCGCGACGGCAAGCTCGTGATGCTCGACGATCCTGGCTTCGATCCCGTCTGGCGCCAGATCGAAGCGCTGGGCATACCGGTGATCGGTCACCTCGGCGAGCCGCGCAACTGCTGGTTGCCGCTCGATCAGATGACGACCGAAAACGACCGGGGCTACTTCCGCGAGCATCCCGAGTACTACATGTACCTGCATCCGGAGATGCCTTCGTACGAAGACCAGATTGTCGCGCGCGACCGCTTTCTCGACCGCGCTCCGCAGCAGCTGCGCTTTGTCGGCGCACACCTGGCGAGCCTGGAATGGAGCGTCGATCACCTGGCGCGGTTCCTCGACAAGTATCCGCACGCGGTCGTCGACATGGCGGCACGGATGACCAATGTCCAGGCGCAGTCGAGCGAGCATCGCGACGCCGTGCGCGAGTTCTTCATTCGCTACCAGGATCGGATCCTCTACGCCACCGACCTGACTCAGGGCGCGGCTACGCCGCCCGCGGAAGTCGCGCAGGAGGCGGCAACGCGCTGGCGCTCCGACTGGAAGTATCTCGCTACGGACGAATCGCAATACGTCGAGGATCTGCGGCGGGACGTGCGCGGGCTGTCGCTGCCGCGCGCTGTCATCGACAAGATCTACTACGCGAACGCGCAGGCCGCGTTCGCGCTCAAACGGCAATGACTTCGATGTCCCGCCGGCGCACCGCTTCGAGCGCGGATTCCTCTGCACCCGTGTCCGTGATGAGCACGTCGACGTCGTCGAGGTCGATGATCTTGTGCAGGCACATGCGACCGAACTTCGAGCTGTCGGTGACTGCGATCACCTGTTGGGCGACTTCGGCCATCATGCGGTTGAGGATCGCTTCGCGCTCGTAATGGGTGGTTACGCCCTTCTCGGTGTGCAGTCCGTCCACACCGAGAAACAGCTTGTCCACGGACAGGCCGGCGATCGCCGACTCGGTCTGAGCGCCATAGAAGGCCAGATTCTTGCGTCGCAGGGAGCCCCCGAGCACGACCACGCGGATCCGCGTCTTTGCCGCCAGCTCGGCCAGAACGCCGAAGTCGTTCGTGACGACAGTGATCTCGTCGGTGTCGGGCAGAAAGCGCGCGATCTGTGCCGTGGTCGTGCCGGAATCGAGCACGATCGACTCGCCCGGCTTGACCATCTGCGCGGCCCGCCGGCCGATCCGCTCCTTTTCCTGCGCGTGCAGCGCGCGCTTGGCGTCGACGGCCGTCTCCGTCGCCACGCCGACGACCTGCGAGGAGATCGCACCGCCGTACGAGCGAGTCGCGATGCCGCGCCGCTCGAGATAGTGCAGGTCCTTGCGGATCGTCTGAGTCGAGACACCAAAGGTGGAGGCGAGCGTCAGGACCTGGACGCTGCCATTTTCCTGCAACATGACTCCGATGCGTTGACGCCGGTTGCTGGTGTCACGCACCGTCTTGGTCGCCCTTGCGGCCGCGCTCCTGATCGTTTTGTTCCTGGACATGTCCGGCCCTGGGCCCTGCAACACTTAAGCTTCCGAAACGAAACGTAACGCGTTGCGCGTCGCCTGTCACCCGGCGAAGAGGAATTCAGCGGGCCGCGCCGCGCAGCTCGACCACGGCCTTGCGCAGCGACTGCAGATCCGCGCGTTCCGGCGGAATCGGCGCGCCGACGACGAGCCCGATCCGCGGCCAGAAGCGCCGCGGCCAGCGCTTCCACACCGCGCCGTACTTGCGCGAGAACATCGAGTCCCACAGTCCCGTCAGCGCCATCGGCACGACCGGTACCGGCGTCTCTTTCAGAATGCGCATCATGCCGGCGCGGAACTCGCCGATCTCGCCGTCCGGGGTGAGGCGGCCTTCCGGGAAGATGCATACGAGCTGACCGTCGCGCAGCTCGCTCGCGACGATCTGGAAGGCGCGCTCGTACACCTCCGGATCCTCCTTCTGCGGCGCGACCGGAATCGCTTTCATGCCGCGGAAAATCAGGCTGAGCAGCGGGATGCGGAAGATGCTCGCTTCCATGATGAAGCGGACCGGCCGCGGACAGCCCGCGGAAATGACCAACGCGTCGGCGAAGCCGACGTGGTTGCAGATCAGCAGGGCAGGGCCGTGCGCCGGAATGTTCTCAGTGCCCCGCGTCTTCATCCGATAGATGAAGTGCACCAGCAGCCACGCGAGGAAGCGCAGCAGGAACTCAGGCACGAGGCTGTAGATGTATCCGGCGACGAGTGCATTCAGCAGCGCAGTCAGCAGGAACAGCTCGACGATCGACAGCCCGGCCTGCAACGCGCCGGCCGCCAGGATCGCAGCTGCGACCATGAAGACGGCATTGAGAATGTTGTTCGCGCCGATGACGCGCGACATCACCTCGCGTCGTGAACGCTGCTGCACCAGTGCGTAGAGCGGCACGATGAAGAAGCCGCCGAACACGCCGATCAAGCCGAGGTCGAGCAGCACGCGCCACGAGCCCGGGACCGCCACGAATTGCGCGGCAGTCAGCGCCACGCCCGGCGGCGCGTCCGGGACCGCGAAGTACAGATCCACTGCAAACGCAGTGAGACCGATCGATCCGAACGGCACCAGGCCGATCTCGACCTTGCGGCCGGACAAGCGCTCGCAGAGCAGCGAGCCGATGCCGATGCCCGCTGAAAAGACCACGAGCAGCTGCGTCACGATCTGCTCGCTGCCGCCGAGCACGTCTTTCGAGAACAGCGGCAGCTGCGCGAGCACGAGCGCGCCGTAGAACCAGAACCAAGAGATGCCGAGAATCGACAGGAACACTGCGCGCGATTCGCGCGCCGCGCGGATGTTGTCCCACGCCGACGTCCAGGGCCGCCAGTCGACGCGCAAGTCGGGCGCCGCCGGGCGCAGCGCCGGGATCGCCAGGCTGGTCGCGAAGCCGACGGCAGCGACGCCGATCAGCGCAGTCGCGATCATGCCGGTGCCGCCTTGCTCCGCGAGCAGACCTGCAGCGAGCGTGCCGAGCAGGATCGCGAGGAATGTCCCCATCTCGACCAGCGCGTTGCCGCCGACGAGCTCCGATTCCTCGAGCACTTCCGGCAGCAAGCCGTACTTCGCAGGCGCGAAGAACGTCGAATGCACGCCCATCAGGAACAGCGCGCTGAGCAGCACCTCGACGCTGTGCGCGGCCAAGCCGAGTGCCGCGATCGTCATGATGACGATTTCCGCAGCCTTGACGACCTTCATGACCAGCGCCTTGTCGAGGCGGTCGGCGAGCTGTCCCGCGATGCCCGAGAACAGCACGTACGGCAGGATGAACAGACCCGCGGCGATGTTGGTCAGCAGTTCCGGCTCGAGCCGGGTGTACGAGGTCGCGTGATAGGTCGCGACGATGACCAGCACATTTTTGTAGACGTTGTCATTGAAGGCGCCGAACGCCTGTGCGCCGAAGAACGGCAAAAAGCGTCGCTGCCGGAGCAGCCTGAACTGCGATCCCTGGGACACCCGCGCTCCATCGTTGGTCTTGTTCGTGGCGGATAGGGTACACGGTGCGGCGGCGATCCGAGCGGTTCGCCAATTGCATGGTACCGCTTGCAGCGCCTGTCACGAATTGCGTACTGTATACAGCATGCAGAGTTCAGCCAGCATCGCGCTCGTCCGCGACAACCTGAGCGATTCGGTCGTGCTCAAGCTGCGGCACATGATCGTCGACGGGCAGCTCGCCGCCGGCGCGCGCATCAACGAGGTGCACCTGTCGCGGCAGCTCGCCATCAGCCGCACGCCGCTGCGGGAGGCGCTCGCTCGCCTCGCACAGGAAGGAGCTTTGCGCAGCGTTGCGCGCATCGGGTACTTCGTGCGACCGCTGACCGTCGAGGAATTCGAGCAGCTCTACGACATCCGCCCGATCCTCGACCCGGAGGCACTGCGGCTCGCCGGTCTGCCCTCCCGAGAGCGCATGCAGCAGCTGCAGGAGCTCAACGAAGCGATCGGCCGCACGCGCGACAGCGACGCGATCATCAACCTCGACGACGAGTTCCACATGGAGCTGATCGCCGCGTGCCCGAACCAGGTTCTGATCGACCTGATCCGGCAGATCATCCAGCGCACGCGCCGCTACGAGATGGCGCTGATGCGCGAAAGCCGCAACGTCGCGGTCGCGACCGCCAATCACAAAGAGATCATGACGGCGCTGCGCAAGCGCGACCTGCGCGCCGCATGCGCCGCCCTCAGGAACAACCTCCGTACCGGTCGCGAGCCGATCCTCGCCTGGCTCAAGGCTCGCCCGACCACATGAGAACCCTCACGCTCCTGGCCGCGACCCTGCTCGCGGTGAGCTCGACGGCCGCGCTCGCGCAGGACGACGAATTGCTCGGCCTGTGGGCGAGCGAGACGACGTTCGCGCCGGCACTGCAGGGCGAGCTGACGTTGCGTCGTGCCGGGGCAAACTGGCGCGCAAGCATCGGCGAAGCGGCGGCTCCATGCACCAGCGACGCGGGTTCGATGCGGTGTGAGTTCTCGCAGGGTCGCGGCTATTACCGCGGCTCGCTCGCCAACGGCGAGCCGACCGCAGGTTGGTGGGTGCAGCCTGCGGGCGAACCCGACGCTGGCCCGGGACAGCCGTTCGCAGGCCGCGTAGCGCTGCGCAAGAGCGGCGCCGACGTATGGCATGGCGGCGTGCAGCCGCTTGCGAATATTTTCAACCTGTACCTGCGCGTCTCTCGCAACGAACAGGGCGAGCTCGTCGGCGCGTTTCGGAATCCCGAGCGCAATTCGACCGGCGGCGCGTCGTGGTTCGTGGTGAGCCGCGAAGGTGATGCAGTGCATTTCATTCGCCGCGCCCCGGATGGGACGGAGGTCCGCCAGGAGGCGACGCTGCTGCGCACACCCGATCGGCTGAAGATCCGCTGGGAAGACCTCGGCACGGTGCTGGAACTGACGCGCCGCCAGCCTGCGCAGACAGCGCAAGCATTCCCGCAGCGGCCAGGTGAGCCGAAGTACCCCTATCGCAAGCCGCCGCAGCTGGACGACGGCTGGACTACCGCAAACGCGCAAGACGTCGGTCTCGACGCTGAAGCTTTGGCGCGTCTCGTACAGCGTCTCAACGAGACCGATCCGTTCGTGCGCGGCGCACCGCTGATCCATTCCTTGTTGGTGGCGCGTCGCGGCAAGCTCGTGCTGGAGGAGTACTTCTTCGGCTATTCCCGCGAGATGCCGCACGACACGCGCTCGGCCGGCAAGACGTACTCGTCGATCATGCTCGGCGCCGCGATGCTGCAGGGAGTGAAGATCTCGCAGGACACGCCGATTTACGAGCTGCTCGCAGCCCGCGGGCCGTTCGCGAATCCTGATCCGCGCAAGGCGCGCATCACGCTCGCGCACCTGATGACGCACAGTTCGGGTCTCGACTGCGACGACAACAATCCGGAGTCAGTCGGCAACGAAGAGACGATGAACACGCAGCGGACGCAGCCTGACTTCTGGAAGTACACGCTCGATCTGCGGCAGGTCTACGATCCCGGCACGCACTACGCATACTGCTCCGCCAATACGAACCTGGTCGGCGGCGCATTGACGACGGCGACACACACGTGGTTGCCCGAGCTGTTCGACCGCAGCGTCGCGCGTCCGCTGCAGTTCGGCCGCTACTACTGGAACCTTGCCGCCAACGGCGAGGGTTACCAGGGCGGCGGGTCGCGGGTGCGCCCGCGTGATTTCCTGAAGATCGGCCAGTTGTATCTCGACGGCGGCACCTGGAACGGCAAGCGCGTCGTCAGCCCGGACTGGGTCGCGCTGTCGACGCGGCAGTCCATCGCGATCACGCCGGCGACGACCGGGCTCAGCGCCGAGGAGTTCGGCAACAGCTACGTCCTGGGTGCCGATGGCTTTACCTGGCACCTGGGTGAGTTGCGAGTCGGGGAGCGCGTCTACAAGCAGTATCAGGCCAGCGGCAATGGCGGGCAGCTCGTGATCGTCGTGCCCGAGGCTGAACTGGCAGTCGGCATCACCGCCGGCAACTACGGACAGGGATTTGTCTGGACCCGCTGGACGCAGGACATCGTGGGCAAGGAGATCGTCGGGAGCGCCGTGCGCTAGCGCATGTAGCGCCGCGGCACGGCCTTGCGTAACGTTTTCCGGCCTCGCCCGTCTTGGTGTGCGAGGCTCAGAAAACGACCATGCAAGCGGTATCCGACGAACAACTGATCCAGTGGGTGGCTGACGGCGACGCGTCGTGCCTCGGCACGCTGTTCGAGCGTCACCACCGCAGCATCTATCAGTACTGCCTGCAGCTGACGCGTAGCTCCGCCGCCAGCGAAGACCTGGTCCAGGACGTCTTCCTGAAGCTGCTGCAGAAAGCGTCCAGCTTCCGCGGCGACGGCAGCTGCAAAGCCTGGATCTTCCACATCGCCCGCAACGTCGCCTTCGACTACCTGCGGCGCGCCGACCGCCGCACCACGATCGACGATGAAGGCGACGAGAACGCCAATCGCCTCGTCGATCACCGCTCGACCGAGCAGGTCGCGGCCGCGGAACAGAACCTGAACCTGGTCGCGCGCGCGCTCGCGGAAATTCCCGCGGCCGCGCGCGAAGTCATCTGGCTCGGACGCTTCGTGTTCGAGGACTACGAGGATCTGGCAGGAGCACTCGGCTGCACCGCCAGCGCGGCGCGAGTGCGCATGCACCGCGCGATGCAGCAGTTGCACAGCACGTTCATGCGCATGAACGGAGTACCGATCGATGTCTGACAAACCCCCCTCTGAAAAACACAAGAGCGGCGTGCCGTTCGAAAGCGACGACGCCGGCGAGCAGCAGCTGTGGCGCGATCTCGAAGATCTGCCGCAAGAAGTGCCTTCGCAGCGGCTGCGTCGCAGGTTCTACGACGAGCTCGAGCACGCGGACCGGCGCCTGCATCGCCGTCGCCGCTGGCTGAGCCTGTTCAGCGCGCCGGGGCTGGCGGCAGCGATGGGCTGCGTGCTGCTCGGCGTGATGATCGGCGTGGTGCTCAGGAATTCGTCCGTGCCTCAGCATTCGGAGCTCGCGCAGTTGCAGCAGCAGGTTGCGCTGCTCAATCGCAGCCTGGTGCTGGATCGACTCGACAGCGACTCTGCCAGCAAGCGTCTGCTGGGCGTGATCGAAGCGAGCGACCTCGCGGGCCGCGATCCTGAAGTCATGCGGGCGTTGCTGGAGCGAGCCGTCGACGATCGCGTGCACTCGGTGCGCACGGCTGCCATCGACGCAATCGGCCCGCGACTCGGAACGCCTGCGGTCGGCAACGAGCTGATGGCCTCGCTGGAGAAGGCCGAGTCGCCGCTCGTGCAGCTGGCGCTCGCCGACATGGTGCTCCGCTACGGCAGCCCGAACCAGCTGGAGCAGCTGTTGCAGCTCAGCCAGACCGGGAAGCTCCATCCCGATGTAGCCCAGCACGTCAAATCGTCCGTCTCGAGGAATCCAGTATGAGAACGCAAGCGCTCGCGAGACTCGGATTTCTGGCACTGGCCCTGCCGGCGCTGTTCGTCTTCGGCAACGCGCGCGCAGTCACGGACCAGAACACCTGGTCGGAGACTTATCCCGTCAGCGCGGCGACGCCGCAGCTGAAGATCGACAACATCTGGGGCAACGTGCGGGTGCGCGCCGGCACGGCGCGCCAGATCGCCGTCACCGTCAACGAGAAGCGCTCGGCGCCGACCCAGGAGCTGTTCGAGCTGTCGAAGCAGACGATCTATCTCGACGTGCAGACAGACGACGCCGGCGTGTCGATGATCGTCACCAAGCCCGAGCGGCTGCCGGGGCAGCACATCGATCGCTGCCGCAATTGCCGTGTCGAGTATCAATTCGAAGTCACCGTGCCGCCGGGCACGCAGGTCGACGTGAGCACCGTCACCGACGGCGGCATCGACGTCGCCGGGACCAACGGCCCGGTGAATGCCAGCAACGTGAACGGCCCCGTCGCGGCGAAAGACCTGCAGGACTGCGCGCAGATCGAAAGCGTCAACGGCGCCGTCGAGGTGAGCTTCGCCCGCGCGCCGAGCCGGGATTGCAGCATCAAGACCATCAACGGCGACATCACGCTGACCGTGCCCGGCGGCGCCGGCCTGGATGCCGCGCTCAGCATGATGCAGGGGAAGGTCGACTCGGAGTTCGACCTCGAGGCGCTCGCGTTGCCCGCGCGCGTCGAGCAGAAACGGGAGGACGGCAGGTTCGTCTATCACATCGCACAGGCGGCTGGCATCCGCCTCGGCAAAGGCGGCCCGACGTTCAGCATCGAATCGCTCAACGGCGACTTGCGGATCCGCAAGGCCCAGTAACCGGACATTTTCGAGAGGCTTGCATGAACACACTGAACACTTTCACCCGCGCGGCATGCACGCTCGCCGCGATGCTGGGCGCCGCGGTCGCGCTCGGCCAGGACAAAGCCGCCGCGGCACCGACGCAGACGGTCGGCCAGCCGGAGACGATTACCGTCCCGCTGTCGCGGCCCGGCGAGCCGATGTTCCTGCACGTCGACATCATTTCCGCGCGCATCGAAGTGATCGGCGAGGAGCGCAAGGACGTGTCGCTTGCGGTCAAGCTGTCCGGCGGCAGCCGCAAGATCACCACGCCGTCAGGCGCGAAGACGCTCGCGGGCGGCGGCGCGGGGCTGGAGATCAACGAGCGCGACAATCGCGTTTCGATCGAATCCGACGGTCCGCCGACCGCCATCGCGATCGTCGTGCACGTGCCGCGGCGGGCCAAGCTCGACCTCTCGACGGTGAACGAGGGCGAGATCATCGTCCGCGACATCGTCGGCGACCTGCAGCTGGAGAACGTCAACGGGCCGATCACCGCCACGAACATCAACGGCACGGTCATCGCCGAGAGCGTGAACGCGCCGATCGTCGTAGGGCTCGCGGCAGTAGCGCCGGGCGGTGCGACGTCGGTGTCGTCGCTGAACGGCGATATTACGCTGCAGCTGCCGACGAACGTGAAGGCCGAGCTGCACCTCGACAGCGGCCGCGGCGAGATCAACTCTGACTTCGAGCTGGACGTGAAGCCGGCCAGGCCGCAGATCGAGCGCAGCGAGCGCCGCGGCGGCGTCTCCGTGAAAATGGAGAACGTCATCGTCGCGACCATCAATGGCGGCGGGCCGGTGATTCGCGTGAAGACTTACAACGGCGACATCAAGCTGAGCAAAGGAACGAGCCCGTAATGCCGGCAGCCAGGTACAACCCGAGCCCGAAGATCGTGTGCGTGAGCAGACTGTTCAGACGTGCAACCGCCGGCTTCGGGGTGCGACTCGCGGCGATGCCGGCACCCATGCCGGGCTGCATCAGCAGGAATGGGGCCGCGACGCTGCCGATCCCGACGATCAGCGCCGGACCGAGCGTCGGGCTGCAGACCCAGTCAAGACCGTACAGAGCAAGCAGCGTGGCTGCGAACGCGATGCCGGTTGCGTAATGCGCAGTCCAGCCGATCAGCAGCTCGCCGCGCACAGGCGGCGATGCTGCGATGGGATCGTGGCGGAACTGTCCGCGCGGCAGATAAGCGAGCCAGCGGCCCACGAGACCGTAACTCATCGCCGGGACACGCAGCAGCCGCGTCCGGGCGATGCTCCAGAGATCCATCAGCGCGGTCGCGCCAGCGCCGATGAGCAGCGCATACAGCGAGTATTTCATGGCACTACAGTGCCACTTCAACTCGACTTGAGGTCAAGCGGTCAGGAGTACTCTGGGGACTACTTCGGCACCCAGACGTAGCCATCGCCCTTGCGCTGGACTTTACCGACGCCGGGAAACGGGAAATGCACTGCGTACAGCAGTTGTCCCTTCCTGGCGGCATCCGCCAGCAACGCGCTGCGGCTCGCCTCGGAGGTCGCCGCGTCGCCGTCGAATCCGTTCGGCCAGTCCGGCTTGCGCACCGACACGACGAAGTGATGCATGGCGTCGCCGATGTAGAACAGCGAGCTGCGCCCCGACGTGATCAGGTAACCGGAATGGCCCGGCGTGTGGCCCTTGATTGCGACAGCCTTGACGGCGCCCGGGACGATCTCGCTGTCCGGCGCGAACTCGGCGACCTTCGGCGTGATGGCTGCAATCAGCGCGGCGTGATTCGCGATGCCGGAATTGCTCGCCTGCTCTGCCGTCATCCCTTTGAGGTACGCCCATTCCGGCGCCGAGATGTGAATCATCGCGTTCGGGAAATTGAGCGCGCCCGACGCATTCACCAGGCCGCCGACGTGGTCGCCATGCGAATGCGAAATGAAAATATCGGTAACCGTCACCGGCGCGAAGCCGGTTTCGGCCATCGATCGCAACAGCCGGCCGCCATTCGCTCCGAAGTTGGCGCCGGCGCCGGTGTCGAACAGCATCACCTGCTCCGCGGTGCGAACGAGCAGCGGTTGCAGCGAGACTTCCAGGCTGTCGGTCGGCAGGCCGGCGCTGCTCAGAACCGTCGCCACTTCGGCGGGCGTGCGGCCGATGCCGAAGATCTTGCAGTCGTTGGGGAACTTCAGCGTGCCGTCACGCAGCGCGGTAGCAGTAAACTGGCCGAGCGTGAAATTGCGCGCGTCGCTCGCTTTGGCAGCCGGCGCTTTCTCCACCGACGCGGTTTCGTTGGCAGCCTCCTGCTCCCGTGGCGGCGCTTCCGGCCTGGAAGAGCAGGCGGCGAGCGTTGCCGCGAGTACGAGTGCGCTGAGCGTAACGGCGATCTTCATCGATTTCCTCCGGCAGCCTGACATCACTTCTTGAGCACGACATGCGTCGCTTTAGGTGTCTGCACGTGCTCGACACAGCGATAGCCGAGCTTCAGCAGATCGACACCGACGAACAGATGCTCGCCCGATCCGAGCAGGATCGGCGAGATCGCGAAGTGCATCTCATCGACGAGCCTGGCCTGCAGATACTGGCGGATGACGGCCGCTCCGCCGAAGAGCTGCACGTCACGTCCCTTGGCCGCGGCGAAGGCGCGCTCGAGCGCGGCGTGGATGCCGTCAGTGACGAAATGGAACGTGGTACCGCCTTGCATCGGAATCGAGGCCTGCGGGTGGTGCGTGAGCACGAACACGTCGCTGTGATAGGGCGGGTTGTCTCCCCACCAGCCTTTCCAGCCGTCGTCCTTCCAGGCTCCGCGCATCGGTCCGAACATGTTGCGGCCGAGAATGCAGGCGCCGACGTTCTTGAACGAGCCCGCGGCGAAATCGTCGTCGGTGCCGGTGGTGCCGTCGGGTTTGCCATACAGCTGGTGGAACGTGCGAGTGGTAACGAACCACTCGTGCAGCGCTTCGCCGCCGACGCCGAGCGGCTGTTCGAGGCTCTGATCCGGACCCGCGCCATAGCCGTCCAGCGAGATTGAAAAATTGTGAATGCGCAGTTTCGCCATGGTGCGTTCCTCGATCGGGCCCAAGCCCACAAGGATACGCACGCTCCATCGCAGAATCGAGTCGCTGCTAATGCGAGGGCAGGCGATTGCGCAGATCGGCAACAGCTACATACCGCAAAGGTCCGCCGGGCACGATTGCATCGAACGGATAGCAGGTGAGCAGCGTGACGGTGGCGGCTGCGTCGTCGAACTGCAGCCGTTCGGTGCGAGAGTCGATGATGTGGGTCTCGTCGACCTCGAATCGCCACTCGCGGCCGTCCGTGGTCTGGATTTCGAGCTCATCGCCGGGCCGCAGGTTGCGAAGGAACGCGAAGTGCGTGTCGCGGTGACCGGCGATCACGGTGTTGCCGGCGCCAATCGGGGCGCTGCCGCTCACGTAGCCCGGACCGAATGCGAGGCTGCGGCCCGACGCATCCGCGAGTACGTACAGATCGATGTCCCGGTCGATCACTTGCAAGCGCGCGACCGGCCAGGTATCGGCCCAGGGCCAGGGCTTCGCTGCATGCTCGCCTTCGATCGTGCGCGCCCAGGCTGACGCAATCAGCTGCTGAGCGAGCCACGCCTTCGCATGGATGTACGCGCCACTGCCAACCTGCCACACACCGATTGCAGCCAGTGCGACGACTGCAAGTCGCGCTTTCATCGCGGTCGGCGTTCCTGGAGCCGACGTGTGCGCAGGTGCCAGCCGAGCGCAGCGAGCAACAGCAGTGCGCCGATCGCGAAGTTGAGCTCCGCGGGCGTTGCAGTGGACGGCATGCCCTCCGCCGGCCAATCGAGCCCATTCGGTTTGGTGTTCGGCAGGCGGCGGCTGCTCAGCGGTTCGCCATCAGGGCGCGCTGGTGTGCGATCGACTGCGACGAGGCTCGTGTAGCTCGAAACGAGCTGATACTGCAGGGCCAGCGGCAGGACATTGCTGCGAGTCGCTTCTTCCGTCGCGCCGCTTGCGCGTGCATCCATCAGGTCGCCGATGCGATTACGCGCCCAAAGCGCGGCGACACCGGTGCGCGGCTGCATGCCGCCGAGCGAGATCTGCCGCGTCCAGTTGCCGCTGGTGCGCCCGCTGATGGTGAGCATCCCTTTCGCGGCCGCCGGAAGGCGGGCCGTCACGACGATGGGCTCGCCCGCGTACAGATCGCCGATGCTCGCCGGTGCGTACTCCGGCTCGATGCCCGCCGGCCAATGCAGCTCGATGTCCGTGAGCACCGGGCTCGTCAGCTTGTGCAGCAGCTCGCCCATCTTGCGTTCGACCTCGTTGGTCGAGCCGATGTACGTAAACGTGCCGCGGCCGGCGCGCGCGGCATTGCGCAGGAAATGCCCGTTGGGCGCGGAGCCGATGCCCACCGTGAACAGCCGCGCATCGCCGAGCTGTTCGCGGATTGCCATCATGAGCTGATCTTCGTTGCCCACGGCCGCATCGGTGATGAAAACGACCTGGCGCAGATGTTCGGTCGACTCGCGCATCGCGAGCGCCGTGAGCAGCGCGGGCAGGATCTCGGTGCCGCCGGTGGCGTACAGGTTGTTCACGTAGCGATACGCGTGCGCGAGATTTCGCGGCGAGGCCTCGACCGGCTCGTCGAACAGTTCCTCGTGCACCGAGTTGAACTGGATCACTGTGAACCGGTCGGCCGGTTGCAGCGTACGCAGGCCGTTGAGCAGCGCCGCGCGGGCCTGCTCGATCGACTGACCGGCCATCGAGCCGGAAGTGTCGATCACGAAGATGACTTCGCGCGGCGTGCTGACCGGATGCGCTGCTTGCGGGGGCATGAACATCAGCAGCACGTGCTCGCCCTGATCGGTCGGCTCGCGAAACAGCGCGACGGCCGGCTCGCCGCTCACCACCGGCGTCCAGCTCAACTCGAAATCGCGATCCGGCGGTGACTGCTGATCGCGCAGCTGCACCCGCACGCCGCCTTCGGTCTTGGCCACCGAGATCGGATGATAGGGGCTGACGACATGCTCCAGCGGCGCGCCGGCGTCGATGTCGGCCTCGATGCTCACGCTCTGGCGCTGCGGATTCGCGTGCGCGAGCCGCGGCATCAGGTCGGCGATCGTGGAACTGTCGTCGGACGTCTGCACGCCCGGGAGGTAGCGCGGAGTGATCGTGAGCGGGAAGCGCAGGCTATAGCGGCCGGCGTCCTGATCGACGATCTGCAAGTAGCCGATCACGACGTCGATCGTTTCGCCCGGCCCGATGTTGGCGACAGCCGTGCGGAACAGGTTCGGGCGCTGCTGATGCACGACGCTGGCGCGCTGACCTTGCGCGCGCGCCTGTTCGAAAATCTTCTGCGCCTGCGCCTTCTCGCGGATCTCGCCGACGATGATGCGCTCGCCGACCTGCATGCGCAGCGTGTCGACCGCGGAATTCTCCGGCAGCGGGAAGGCGTACAGGCCTTCGACCCAGCCATCGCTGTCGTTGTGGAAACTCTGGGAAACTTCGACGCGTGCCACGATGCCGGACACTTGCATGCGTACGGCGGTGTGCAGGCGCGGCGCATCGATGGAGCGTCCCTGGTCGTCGCGCAGTGTGAGCGAGCCGCTGCTGATGTCCTGCTCGGTGCCCTGTGCGTGGGCGATCGGCGAAAAAAACTGCAGGATCCACACCTGCAGGATGGCGCACAGGAACACGATGACCGGTGCGGCGCTCTTCGACTGCATGGTGCCTCTCCCTTCTGTGAGTGGCAGCCATTGCAGCTCGCAAATCCGCTGCAGCGAGGGGTCGTGCAGGCAGAGTCCTGATGGATCGTGACGAATTGTGGCGAGCGTTACTGTGCAGTCTCGTGCGCCAGCGCTTCCTCGAAGTCCCGTTGCGATTGCTCGACGTGACGCTTGCAGCCGTCCGGGTCGATGAATGGATTGGTCGCGGGCTTCTGCGCCATGCGCTGCAGCTTGCCCGCGAGATCGAACGCTGAGCCGTGTTCGGCAAGGAACACGTCGCAGGGCAGGGCGCGCAGCTCGCGGAAGGTTCGCTGGAAGTCGGCGGCAATCTGCGGATAGTTCTCGTTGTGGGTCAGCGAGTCGCCGTGCGGCGGAGTGAGTTGGCATACGAACGCGACGTGATAGGGCCGACCCTGCTCGCGCACCTCCAGTGTCCACGTCGTGCAGCCCGGCGTATGGCCGGCCGTCAGGTGCGGCGTGAGCGTCACGTCGCCGAGCCGCACTGGCTCGCGATCGGCCACGACTCGATCCACCTTCATGTCGGGGAACAGCAGCCGGTCGCCACGATAGAACGTGCCGCGACCGTTGTGCCCGAGCGGCACGACTTCCGGTTCGAGTGCCACCAGTTGCGCCGAGCTCGCCTGCTTCATTGCCGGCAAGCCGCCGGCGTGATCGGGATGCGCATGGCCGTTCACCAGCAGCTTGATGTCCGTGACTTTGAAACCGAGTGTCGCGATATTCGCCTGAATCTGCGGGGCCGTGTCGGCGAAGCCGCCGTCCAGCAGGATCAATCCTTCGCTGCTGCGGATGAGATACGCGGTGACGTCGGAGGCGCCCACGTAGTAGACGTTGCCGATGATCCGGAACGGCGCGACCGGCCGGTTCTTCTCCGCCTGTTCCGGGCTGAGTTCTGCGTGCGCGGGTCCGGCAAGCAGGCAAGCGACGACGTACAGGACCTGCGCCGCGCGAATGAGTGAGCTTTGCGTCACGAGTCCATCCTGTTGCAAAACAGGTCGCCATTGTGCACCAGGGCGGCGAACTGTGTGATCATCCGCGGCCTCAGGGAAGCCCGGAACTACACAAATGATGAACCAGGCAGTGATCGCGCTCGGCATGAGTGTTTTGCTGATCGGCTTCGCGTCAGCCGAGCAGGAGCCGAGCGGCGCCGATATCAAGGCAACCGCGGTTCGTCTCCTGAAGGCGAGCAATGCGGAGCGGCTCGAGCAACTGCAGCTCATTCTGCGCGAGCGCTCGCTCGAGTTCGAGACTCAGACGGTGCCGCATCCAACCCCGAAGCACGACAAGCGGACGGAAGGACACAATCTGCTCCTGAACGTCGGCGCGACCCGGGACGGACCGACGATTCTGGTCGGAGCACATTCGGATGCCGCGACGCTGGAAGACGGGCGGCTGAGCGGCGGCATGGTCGACAACGCTTCGAGCGTCGCTGTGCTGGTGCATCTTGCCGCTGCGCTCAAAGCCAACCCGCCACGGCATGCAGTGCGCTTCGTGTTCTTCGACATGGAAGAGGAGGGACTCGTCGGCTCGCACTTCTTTACGCAGTCGCCGCTGAAGGACGGCGTCACGGCGATGATCAACCTGGATACGCTGTACGGCGGGAATACGCTCATCTACGGGCCGGCCGCCGGAGTCGAGCACGAACAGGTGAACGCCGCGATGCGAGTGGTCTGCGTCACCGCGGATTTCAGCTGCGTCGAGTTCGAGCATTTCCCGCCGAGCGACGATGCGAGCTTCCGCAAGGCCGGCGTGCCGAACATCTCGCTCGCCGTCCTGCCGGGCGCCGAGGCGCACCAGCTGTGGTTGATGATCAGCGGCGGCAAGCAACCCGGGCTCGAGAAGGGCTTCCTGCCTGGAGTGCTGCGAACTATTCACACACCGGCGGACCAGCCTGACAAGCTCGATCCCAAGGCGTTGACGATCGCGTACCGCGCGACCGCCGAGCTGCTACGGCACCTGGATCAGGATCAGCGCTGAGCGGGCTCGGCCGCTTCGGCCGCGATCTGCCGCAGGGCGCGCTCGAAAACCTCCACCGGCTGTCCGCCCTGGATCAGGTATTTGTCGTTGACGATGACCGACGGCACGGCCTGGATGCCGCGTTCGCCGTAGAACCGTTGGCGCTCGCGAACCTCGTCGGCGTACAGACCTGATTCGAGCACCTCGCGCGCCCGCACGGGGTCCAGGCCCGCCTGGGTTGCGAGCTCGGTCAGGACTTCGCGATCGCTCGGATTGCGGCCGTCGGTGAAGTACGCTGCGAACAATGCGCGCTTCATCTCTCGCTGGCGTCCTTCCAGCTCCGCCCAATGCAGCAGCCGATGCGCATCGAAGGTGTTATAGACGCGCGCTCGCTTGCCCATGTCGAACTCGAAGCCGAGATCGGCGCCGCGGGCACGGATCGCATCCTGATTGCGCAGCATCTGCTCGCGCGTCGAGCCGTACTTCTGTGTGAGGTGCTCGACGACGTCCTGGCCTTCCGGCGGCAGCTGCGGATTGAGCTCGAATGGCTGGAAGTGAATGTCCGCCGCGGCCTGCGGGCCGATGCGCTCGAGCGCTTGCTCCAGCGAGCGCAGTCCGATGACGCACCAGGGACAGGAGACGTCGGACACGAAATCGATCTTGAGTGGCGTAGTCATTGTCGCAATGTGCGTCCGCCGGGACGGCGATTCAAGTCCCGCCCGGCACGCTGAGTTGCTTCTTCAGCCGATACTCGCGCCACAGGATCAGCAATCCCGCGCCGAGAATCAGCGGCGCGCCGAGCCACACCGAGAGCGACGGGATCTCGTCGAAGAACAGGTAGCCCAGCAGGATCGCCATGATCATGTTGCTGTAGTCGAGCGGCGCGATCGTGGAGGCTTCGGCGTAGCGATACGAATACGTCATGAGCAACTGGCCGAAGACGCCGAACAGCCCGGCGCAGGCGATCAGGATCCACTGCGTGAGCGTCGGCATCGGCCAGCCCTGCAGCGCCGTCAGGGCGGCGCAGAGCATGAACGTCAGCGAGAAATAGAAGGTAATCGTGATCGCGTGCTCGCCGCCGCTCATGCTGCGCAGGAACACCATCGCGATGGCCGAGAATGCCGCGTTGGCCAGCGCGACGAGCACGCCCGGCGAGACGCCGTGCGCGAACGAGAGGTGCGGGCCGATCGTGATGATCACGCCGAGGAAGCCGACGCCGAGCGCGGTCCAGCGGAAGCGATGAATCCGCTCGCCCAGAAAAATCATCGCGAGCACCGTCAGGAACAGCGGGGCGGTAAACGTGATCGCCGTGAGATCGGCCAGCGGGATCATGGTGACGGCGGCGAACAGGCAGAACATGCTCACGGTGCCCGCCAGCGAGCGCAGCGCGTGCGAGCGCCAGTTGCGTGTCCTCAGCAGGTGCAGCCCCTCGGTGCTCCATGCAATCAGCGCCAGCACCACGAGCGAGATGACCCCGCGTACGAAGATCGTCTGTCCGGCGGGGATGTCACGCCCGAGAAACTTGACGCACACGGTCATCGCGGCGAAGACCACAACCGACGCAAGTTTCAGAGCGATGCCGAGGACCGGCACCTGGCGCGAGGCGACTGAGGTATTCACTGCCGCGAATTATGCCGGAACGAGGCCGGCGCGCGGCGAGTTTGTGTCCCATGCGTATCGGAGTGCTCGGTTCGGGATTGATGGGCGGCAAGCTGGGAACGCTGTTGGCGCGGGCTGGCCACGATGTTGTGTTCAGCTATTCGCACGACGAGCGGAAGCTGCAGCGGCTGGCGAAGAAAGCTGGACGGAACGCGCGAGCCGGCACACCCTCCGAGGCGGTTGGTGATGCTGACGTACTGCTGCTCGCTGTGCACTGGTCGCGCGTCGGCGACGTGTTGAAGCAGGCCGGCAGCTTGTCCGGCAAGACGGTGCTGTCGTGTACTTTGCCAATGAGCAAGGACGACAGTCATCTGGTCGTCGGACAGACGAAATCGGGCGCGGAGATACTGCAGTCGAGGATCCGCAAAGCGCACGTCGTGTGCGCCTTCAGCACGGCTCCCAGCGAAGTATTGTTCTCCGTCTTCGAACGGCGTCGGCGGCGAACGCTGCCGGATCTCGTCTACTGCGGCGACCACAAAGCCGCGAAGAAGAAAGCCGCGGTGCTCATCCGCGACATCGGCTTCAATCCGGTGGACGTCGGCGGGCTGTCCGTCGCCCGCTATATCGAGCCATGTTCATTGTTGCTGGCCGAGATCGCCTACGAGAGCTCGCTCGGGCCGGAGCTGACCTACCGTTTCGAGCGGCTGCCGAAGAGCAAGCGCTGACGCTTCGGACGCCCGCTGCTCTTCCATCAGCTTGTACGCCAGATAGTACTTATAAATGTTGCGTACGTAGGTGACCGTCTCGGCGCCGATGCGGCGCGCGGCGACGATCTCGACGTTGTCGAACCAGACGTTCGGGTCCAGCTGCAGCCTGCCGGCTTCGTTGCGCAATTTCGCGACGCGCGCCGGCCCGGCATTGTAGGAGGCCAGCGAGAACAGCGCCTTGTCGAGCCGGGTCATCGGCTCGCCCTCGTAGTAGTCGTTCATCATGAGGCGCAGATACTTCGTGCCCGCTTCGATGTTGCGCTCGAGCTCCTGGATGTTCTTGATGCGCACGCGCGGGTCCCGCGCCGTCGCCGGCATGACCTGCATGATGCCGACGGCGCCGACGTGACTCTTCTTCGAGTTGTCCAGGCCGGATTCCTGGTACGCCTGCGCCGCGAGCAACAGCCAATCGATCGAGTACTCCTTGCCATAGCGCTCGAACAGCAGGCGCGTCTGCCGCAGCCGCTCGGCGTCCTGCGCGCGCCCGGGATTGCGAATGAACTTGCCCTCGGCGAAGTACTGCTTGAACTTCATGTTGCCCCAGAGCGTGCCTTCGCCGTGGCTCTTGTGGAACTTGCCGAGGAGCTCGCGCAGCCTGGGGCTGTCCTTGCGCACTGCCCAGGTGAACGGCGCGTTCTCGCGCAAGCGAATTGCCTCGTGCACGCGCAGCTCCGGCAGGATCGGCGCCCACAGCCTGGCGACATAGCGATCCGCGACCGTCGCCGGGATCACGCCCGCGTTGACCATCTCGAGCGCTTCGTCGTTCTCGATCGTCGGATCGAGCTCGCGAATGACGACGGGCTTCAGCCCGCGGCTCGCGAAGTCGCGATTGAGCGTCTCGAGGCTCTCGAAATAGGCGCTGCCGCGGCGAACCCACACGTCGCGGCCGGACAAGTCGTCGAGCTTCGCCGGCGCTGGCGTCGCCGCGTTGTTGACGAACACTTCAGTGACCTGGAACCCGGCATCCGCGAAGTCGACGACCTTGCGTCGCTGCGGCGTTTCGGTGACATAGGCGGCGATCACGTCGCCGCGCCCGCTCAGCAGCGCCGGCAACAGCTGGTCGCGTCGCACCGGCGCGACCACGACCTGGATCTTGAGGTTCTTCTTGGTCTTGAGCTCCTTGTTGATCCAGGTGTCGAATGCCGCGAGGGCATCGGCGGTGATGCCTTTCTGCTGGCCGCCATCGAAGAAAAAGTGCGTGCGGTCCGTCGCCACGAGCATGCGGATCTGACGCCGCTTCACGATTTCGTCGAGATCGCCGGTGTGCGGCTCGATCACCGTATCGAGCGCGGTCGGGAGCGGCGCCGGCTGCGGTTCGGTTGCTGTCGCCTGAGCGGCGGCGGGCGTCTCTGCCGCGGCCGGAGCAGGCGGCGGACTCGGCTCGCGCGAACATGCGCACAGCGCAATGAGCACGACAGGGATACGAAAGATGACGTGCATGAATGGCTGGCCGCCAGAACTATCGCGAAGCATGCGGCGGCGACCCGACCTGCGCAGTACGTATCGGGTGAAAGAGTCAGGGTACCTTGATGTAGGCTTGCGTCATGAGCCAGTCCCTGATCGGCGATCTGCACAATTCGCTCTGGCGCGAGCTGCTGCTGTCGCAACTCGATGAGAGCCAGGACGACCACTCGCGGCGCATGGCCCTTTACCACGCGTTCAAACAGGCCGAGAAGGTCGGTCCCACCGAATCGGAGCTGGCGCCCGATGCCCACGATTGCGGGCTGCTGGTTCGCATCGGACTCGTCGGCGAGTTTCCGTCACGCGATTCCTGGGACGATCCGGGCTCCGAGGTCCTGAGCTGGCTGTGGAATCTGCGCCATGCTTCATTCGTGCCGGTCATCGAGCAGCACTACGGTGCGGCTTCCGACCGGCGCCGCTGCATGGCCCTGGTCCTGCTGTGTTGCCAGGAATCAGTCGCGGCAACCGAGCTGTTGGTCAGACTCCTCGACGAGCACGGCCTGCCGGCGAGACTCGTGCCGCGGTTCTTCATGGAGATGAGCAGACGTCAAACTGCCATCGCGCCGCGGCTTTTCCCCAAGCTGCTCCTGCAAGCCGGCGAGGAGCTGGCCGGTGTGATGAATTACTTCAACGTCAGCATGGAAGCAGGAGCGATCGCGCCGTCGGCGCTGCAGCCTGCGGCAGACAGCGTGTGTTCCGAGGCGGAGCGCCTGCTGGCTACGGCCGAGGCGCTCCAGCAGCCTGACGGCACCAAGTGGCGTACAGCCGAAGACTATGCTCCGGTCCGCAGCAACCTGGGCGTGTATCTGGACCTGCTGGGCATCATTCCTGAGATCCGGACGCAGCCGCTCGAGCGGGCGATGCGGTTGCAGGATCCGGGACTGGTGTTGTTCGCCATCGTTTCCCTGATCAAGAAAGGAATCGCGCCGGCGCCCGAGGCAGTCGAGCTGTGCGCGCGGAGCCATGAAACGCGCGCAGAGCTGCACCGGCAGCTGAAGTTGCTGGACAAGCTCGACGGGTTCCCGCGTGAGTTCCTGACCTTCGAAGCGTTCGCGGCGGCCGCGATGACGCAGTGGCTGCTCCATCCTTCGGAGCTCGGCTACGAGCCTCGCTCGCTGGAGCTGGTTGCCGAAGTGGCGGGCGTCAGGGAGGGAAACCGGGTCATCATGTGCTTGTGGAAGTTCACGACCGACGAAGGGGACACCTACGCTGGGGCATCCGGTCCCCATCCGGTGAGTCGTCCGGTCGAGCCGCTGTGGGGAGAGGACACCTTCTCGAACTTCACTGAATGGCACACGCTCGCACCCGAACAGCATCTCGAAGAGATCCTCGGCACGCTGCAGGACTGGAGCGTCGCCTGGCGCCAGGAACGAATGTGACGATCGATCGTCGCGAGTTCGCTCTGCGATTTCTCCAGCTCGCAGCCGCCCTGGCCGTGCCGGCGCGTGCGTTGGCGGACACTGCCCGCGGCGCGTTCGACTCCATCGTGCAACGCGACGTCATGATCACGATGCGCGACGGCGTGCAGCTCGCGACTGACATTTATCTGCCGGCGAAGAATGGCAAACCACTGGCGACCCGCGCGCCGGTCATCCTCGAGCGCACGCCGTACGGGAAATCCGGCAAGACGCGGCGCCACGCGAGCGAGGAGATCGCGAACATCTACGCGAGCCACGGCTATGCAGTCGTGTTCCAGGACTGCCGGGGTCGAGGGCATTCGCGCGGCGAGTACGTCAAGTATCTGAGCGACGGACAGGATGGTTACGACTGCTGCGCCTGGATCGTGAAGCAGCCGTGGAGCAACGGCCGGATCGGCACGCAAGGTCTCTCGTATGGCGCGCACACGACGACGGCGCTGGCATGTCTTGCTGCGCCGGGCCTCGCTGCGATGTTCATCGACTCGGGTGGATTCTCGAACGCCTACCAGGGCGGCATCCGCCAGGGCGGAGCGTTCGAGCTCAAGCAGGTCACGTGGGCATTCAATGCCGCGCTCGAGGCGCCGGAGATCCGCAACGATCCGGCCAAGCGCGCCGCGCTCGCGGCCATCGACATCAAGCAATGGTTCGGCCGCATGCCGTGGTCGCGTGGCCACTCGCCGCTGAGTCTCGTTCCGGAGTACGAGGATTACGTCTTCGATCAATGGGAGCACGGCGTCTTCGACGACTACTGGAAGCAGGTCGGCATCTACGCGGCAGGCTCCTACGATCGATTCAGCGATGTGCCGATCCTCTGGATGTCATCGTGGTACGACCCGTATCCGCGTACGGCCACCGACAACTATGTCGCGCTCGCGCGGCGCAAGCGCAGTCCGCAGCGGCTGATCCTGGGACCCTGGACTCACGGCAACAATCACGAGACGTTTGCCGGAGACGTCGATTTCGGCGCGGCGGCGCAGCTCGCGGGGAATGTCGCTGCGGATTTGCTGACATTGCGGCTGCGGTGGTTCGACCACTGGCTGAAGAATGAGAAGAATGGAGTCGAGGCCGAACCGGCCGTAAGGATCTTTGTCATGGGTGGCGGCACGGGCCGCAAGAACGCAGCAGGGCGGATGGATCACGGCGGGCACTGGCGCGCCGAGCAGCAGTGGCCGATTGCCGGAGCTGTGCCGACGAGTTTCTATCTTCACGGCGACGGCGGGCTGTCGCAGTCAGCGCCGCCTGCGCAGGCATCGCCGCGTGTGTACGACTACGATCCGCGTCATCCCGTGCCGACGATCGGCGGCACAGTGACGTCAGGTCAACCGGTGATGGTCGGCGGAGCGTTCGATCAGCGCGAAGGGCCAGAGTTCTTTGGGTCGCGGCCGCCGTACGCGCTGCTCGCCGAGCGTGCCGATGTGCTGGTCTTCCAGACTGCGCCGCTCGAACGCGATGTCGAAGTGACCGGTGCAGTCGAAGCCGAGCTGTGGATCGCGTCCAACTGTCCCGATACCGACTTCACGATCAAGTTGATCGACGTGCATCCGCCGAATCCGGACTATCCGCAAGGTTATGCGATGAATCTCACCGACGGCATCCTGCGCTGCCGCTATCGCGAATCGTGGGAGCGCCCGACGCTGCTGACGCCCGGACAGATCTATCGCATCGAGGTCACGGCATTTCCCACGTCGAACCTGTTCAAGCGCGGTCACAGGATCCGGCTCGACGTATCGTCGAGCAACTTCCCGCACTTCGACCTCAACTTGAACACCGGTGCGCCGGAAGGGGCGGGCGGCGAGGTGCGCGTCGCGACGAATCGCGTATTCGTAGATGAGAAGCGCGCCTCGCGCGTCCTGCTGCCGGTCATCAACACGCCGTGACAGCTCACTAGCGCTGCGCAATCTCCAGGAACATCGCACCCAATGGCCATTCCTGTATGACACCGGAGTCGGGCCGGGTCACCGCGTCGAGAGGCAGAGCCCACGCATACTCCGCTACGCGCGTCGTGTACAGGGCGTTCAGGCACACGTCGTCTCGGAACTCGTCGGGCAGCTGCGATCTGATGAACTCTTTCCGCCGGTCCGCCATTCCAGGGTCATTGCCGCACATCGCCTTGGCGCGCTTCTGCACGTCGAGCAGTGAGCCCTGATCGAAGCCGCTGTTGAACACCGCGAAGTCGAAGTTCGACAAGCCGATGAACTTGACGCCGCTGCCCGGCATGAACTCAGGAACGCGCTGCGAGCACGGCACGCGTGCATACGGCTTCGTGCACAAGAAGTGATCGATCCGCGCCAGGCAATGCTTCGGCTCGGCGTCCAGCGCACACTCGTCTGGGCCGACCTTTTTCTCCTTGAAGTACCGGCGCAGCGCTTCCCTGCCGAGCACGTCGCTGAACCCGTAGACGTAAAGAGTGCCTGCATGCAATGGCACCGCTGCGACATGGCCGCGCTGCGTAGTTGCGATCGGCATCGGAACCTGGAAGGCAACCTGCGCCGATTCGCCGCCGATCTCCGCGATGCCGAGGGTCTGCTTGTACGGTTGCAACGTCTCGTGAGCGTAGTTGACCGCGACCCAGGCGTATAGCGCTTCAGTGGAGCCGGCGATTGCTTCAGCGCGCTGCCACGAATACTCCTTGTTTGGTTTCAGGCAACGGTCCGTCCTGGTGAGAACGTCGATCTGATCCTTCATCGGCGCCTTGCGCACACCGCCCGTAGCCTTCACCCACAGCGGAATTCCTGTCGCCGCAGGGCCTGCAGCGCTCGCGAGCTTCTGGTGTCCCTGCGCCAGAAGGCTCTTCAGGCAGGCGCAGGTCCCTGTTTCGTCCGAGATCATGTTCGTCAGGGGACAGTCGGCGCCGGCAGCAGTCTTGCCTTTGAGACTCTCCATCGCTGGTTCCACGCGCGGGTCGCCGCCGGCGTCCTTCGCCCATTTGAAGATCCAGAGCCGGGAGCCGGTGCTGCCGGCGTCGATGATTGCACCATAGCCGCGGTTCTGACTGGCATCAGCACGCGCGGCATCGACCCCGGGTATGGCGATCTCCTTCCAGGTGAGCGTGCTTGCGCCACTCGAGGTCAACACCTCTGTCTTTGTTCCGGATCTGCGCACGACCAGGGGCGTGCCGGTCTTGTCGACCGCCTCGACGGTGATCGCAGCGGGCGCGCTCGTGCGGCCGTCGGGCCAGATCGATGCGGCGAAGGCAACGCTCGACGACAGGACACCGAAGGCAAGGGTCGCGACGCAGGCCTGGTATGCGGCGGACAGGCGTCTTACGTGGTGGTCATATCGCGCCTGTTCTGCCGGGTTCTGCGGCTGCTTCTCCCGCAGGCCCGCTGCACCGAGCAGCTGCAGATAGGCGAACAGGCCCAAGAGGATGCTGAGTCCGAGCAGACCCGCACCCACTAGGTACACCCACCACATCCACGCAACCAGCTCTTGATCCGCCGCGCGCTCGAAGCCAAACGCCATCAATGCCGCGGCGATCGCAATGAACCACTTGATGGCTTCGCCGTACCACTCCCAGCTCTTCGGCACGTCGTTGCCATTGCCGCCTGCACCGCTCATGGCCCGTAGCCATGACCGCTTCGCGACTTGCCGCCGCTCGCGGCACCCAGCGGCGGCGGACAAACGTCGCTGCAGGTCAGGAACTGGCGTTGGATATCTTCGGGTGTCAGCGGCGTCGGAACGACGCGCCGACCGGGACCGACCGTGCGGTCGACATAGCGATCGATGTTTCCATACCAGCGGCGCAACAGGTCATCCGGATCTCTGGTGCCATCGAGTCGATCGGCGAATTCCCTGGCCAGATAGTCTTTGGTTTCCGGATCGAGTGTCCCGCGTCCCGCTGCCCGCCTCTCGATCTCATCCGCGAGCTCCCGCGCTCGGTCTTCCCAGTGCGACATGGTCGTTCCCTCCAGCCGTCACATGATTTGGATTTTTTGCGGCCAGGCGTCGTGCGCCGGGGCAGACAGTAATCGCGCCCTGCCAGGCGGCGGATAAGTACAAACCCTGCATATCGACTACGGACGCGGGAGCGTCCTGCGGCGGTTCGTCCGGCTCCTGCACCTGCACCGCGTTCAGTCCGCTGATGCCGAGGAAGGCTCCAGCCAGCAGGCAGATGAGACTCGCCCCGTTCCACACGATCCCCCACTTCCAGAAGGAGAACTCCGGATACTGGCCCTCGTGCGCCTTCGCTTGCGCTATCGCTCGGTGCTCAGCCAGCAGATAGCCGACGACTACGAAGATCACTCCGAGCGAGAAGGCCGCGACGGCCGGGACTGCCCAGCCCGGCGAGACTCCGTCCGCAGCAAGCGAACCTGCCAGTGCCAACAGGATGCCGATGCCGCCGGTATTGGCAGTCGCCAGCAGCTTGCGCGTGGCATTGCCCAGCTCGTGAGCTCGCGACCAATGGTCGTTCGTGTTGGTCATGGCCTGCCGCTCCGCAATGGAGCGGCAGAGTCTACGCAACTAAGCCGCGGGCGCGCAGGCCTTCGGACAGATTTTCCGGGAGCCTCAGTGCGAGCTTCGCCTGCTGCCGCCGTCGCCCGTCGCAATGCCGGCCGCGCGCAGCGCTTCTGCGATCCTGGACCACGGTGTCGGGCTCATATGCATGCCTATCATGCGGGTGGCATCGATACGGGCGTCGCGTACGGCATAGGCAATTTCCAGCAACGACTCCGGATACAGCAGAGCGCCGCCTGGCCCGAGCGGCTGCACCATCTCTCCCGTGTGGATCAGGCGCGCATCCGCGACGTATGTCATGAGCATCGGCTGCGTGGCCTGAAGGATGGGGAACAGGACGAGTGCGTTCGCTCCGGTGCCGATCTGCGTGCGCTGCGAGACCGCACGAATCTCCGGTCGAACCTGTGGCTGCCGCGCGAGGTCGTCCGGAAACAGCTTGTGTGGCGCCGCCAGCATTGCTCGCACAATGGCGACGTTGCGATCACGAACGTAGATGGGAATGCCACGCGCGGCATATTCGCGCACTCCGGCGATGTGCCAGAAAAAGCTCGTCGACGTCACCAGGGCTTTGATCGGCAGTCCGGGAAACCGTCGCTGCGCTTCGTCCAGAACCTGTCGCGAGTAGCCGGCGGAAATCGGTGCGTCGATCACGACGATGCCGTCCGGCTGGCGGATCACAGTCGCGTACCACGAGCCTGGGATCTGCACGATGCCGGGTGCAATCTCCGCGATCGGCAGCTTGGGATCCGGTGCATACGGCACAGCGCCGCCGAGCGGCAGCTCGTCGATGTCCTGGCGACGCAGGTCTGCGGCTCGCGCGACGGCCGCGGGTGGCGGCGTGAACGCTGTTGGATCGAGCGCCACGTCCAGGTGCGCCTCGCTGACGGTCGTTGCGCGGTAGCGCTCGCCATTGCGCGAAGTGTCAGATTGCGATGGATAGCGGATGCCCTCGACCGTGTACCAGTTCATGAATTCCGTCCGATCCACGATATCGCCCCAGGGATTCCAGGCGACATCGTCGGCGCTGACATGATGAAGCGCAAACGTCATCTCGGTGGCGCTCGGCAAGCCGGTAGCCGCATCGATGAACAGACGCACGCCGTTTGTTCCATGTCGAAACCGCACGACCTGCTGGAGCGCTTCGTGCAGCATCGCGTCCGGCTCGCGCTCGAGGTCCGCGGCGGCATCGGCGAGAAGCAGTGCGCGCAGCGGATTCTCCAGCTCCCATGAGGGTGGAGGCAGATCGACTATCGGATCCTGCGGCGCGCTGCCACCGATGCGCTTCGTTTGCATGACTTCTCTCGTGCGGAGCACCACGCGTCTGCGCTCGGGTCCGTTGGTCGTGGGAGCGAGGACAACTTCAGCGAGCGAGCGATGACCAGCAAGGTCGTCGGTCATGATGGCCTGCTCGAACGCGGTGTAGTAGGGCGCGCCGGTGTGATCGTTCTGCTGGATGTCGAACGTCACGGTGTGCGTCGATGTTCTGATCGACTTGATCGTCCTGATATCCCGACCTGCGCTAACGGCCGCGAGAGAGCGCTGCACGACTGTCCTGGCGGAATCAGCCGCAAACGTTACGCCGGGAAGTGATGCCGCGAGCAAGCACAGCACTGCATTGATACGCACGAACATCCCGGCACCCTCTGCGAGCAAGAGGCGGCGACGGTAGGCGGCGGCAGATTGAGTGTCGCGCAAGAACGGCTGCGATCCAGCAGGATCCGGTGCCGGCCGCAAGCACGGATTGCGCAGTTGCCTGCTCCTGGAAATCGTCCTTCACACCGCGCGGGTCGCCGTAGCCGGCGAAATCGCTGCAGCTCTGCGTGCCGGATACCATGCAGCAAGCAGGCCGATGATCCACAGCGCCGGAATGCCAGCGACGAGGTAATACAAATCGAGCCGCGGTAACTGGTATTCGCTCGACAGCCACGAACCGGCGCCGAGCGCGAGCGCGCAGCCGACGATCACGCCGGCGGTCGTGATGAGCCAATTCTCCACGATGTACTGTCCGATGATGTCGATGCGGCGTGCGCCGACGGCGCGTCGCGTGCCGATCTGCTTCGTGCGCGTGCCGACGTTGAAGGTCGCCAGGCCGAACACGCCGAACGCCGTGATCGACAGCAGCAGCACGGTCACGACGATGAGGAACGTCGTCATGTTCCGGTCGGCGATGCTGGCGCGGTCCTTGAAGTACTGGAGCGGGTGGATCCAGTCGATGAAGCGATCGGGGTCGGGCGCCTCGAAGTGCTTTTCGACCGTGCTCATGACTTGCGGCATGCGGCCGGGCCGGACTCTGACGGCGTAGGTCGCGGCGGGCTCGTCCGGATAGGGGAGGCGCGGCAGGAAGGCCACGTGCTGCTGGTTGTCCTTGTTCATCGTGTGACCGTCCAGGTTCTCGATCACACCGGTGATGATCGCGGGCGAGCTGACGAAGCCGCCGGTTGCGTACACGCCTTTGCCGACAGCTTGACCGTCCGGGAACAGCGCGTCCGCCAATACGCGACTGATTACGACCTGTGACACGGTTGTCTCCGCCGCGTCGCCCATCTTGGGCGGCAGAATGTCCTGCGGCAGGAAATTCCGGCCGGCAACGAGCTTCACGCCGAGCACGTCGAGAGCCTGGTCGTCCACCGAGTGGATCGCCGCGCGCACGCCGTGAGCCATGTCGCCCTGCTTGAGCATGAAGCGTACGCGATTGCCACGGCCAACCAGCGGCGCGTAGTCCATCACCGATGCCGCCTCGACGTCCGGCACGCTGCGCAGATACTCGAGGTCGGCTCGAATCGTCGCGGCATGCTGATAGCGCGGAGTGAAGCCGGCGCTGCGGATCACGAACACTTGCTCGACGTCGATGCCGGTCGGGTGGCCGATCTTGTCGATGCGTTGCTTCGCGATGTAAACCGCGTTGACGAGCACAGCGAGCGCGAGAGCGACCTGCGCGGCGACGAGCCACGGACCCGCGCCTTCACGCAGCAAGCCGAGCAGAGTCGGCCGGATTTGCAGATTCACGAGTCCCCCGCGAGCCTATTGGCTCTTCAGATAGACGGTCGGCGGCACGCGGCCGATGCGCCACGCGGGATAGCTGCCGGCGAGAAGCGTCGTCACGACGGTGAGTACCAGCGCCCAGACGAGCGTCGCCGAGTCGACGTACGAAAAGCCGGCGTAGCCCGAACCTGTCTCAGTGCTGTTCGCGTAAAGGACACGCAGTCCCCACAATCCCGCCGCGCTCAGCAGCAGACCGACGATGCAGCCGCCCGCCGCGAGGATGCCGGCCTCGACGATGTGCTGCATGAATATGTGCAGGCGACTCGCGCCGAGCGCGCGCCTGATGCCGCTCGCCGGCGCACTGTTCAGGAACTTGGCCAGCAGCAATCCGGCCGTATTGATGAGACAGACGACCAGGAACGCAAACGCGAGCCGCACCAGCATGCGATTGTCGTCCTGCACGATTTCCTGGTCGCGCAGCCACTGCGCCACGTTCGTCAGACGATTGTTTCGCGGGCGCTGAAAACGGAGTGCCGAGCGCTGCTCCGACCAATAGGCATCGAGCACGGTCTGCATTCGCTCGCGTGCGCTCGCGTCCGGCAGTTCCACCCACATCTGAATCCACGCGCAGCTCGACGCGGCGACTTGCTCGTAGGTATCGACCGGTTCCGCGGTGTTCCAGCACCGCAACGTGCCGCTGGTTATCTGCGCGAGCACACGGCCCCAGCCCCAGGGGATGTACGCGTCTTCAGGATCGTCGAAGGGACCCGTATTCATGTCGTAGAAGCGCGGCAACGGCTGCCAGTCGTTCAGTACGCCGATGACCTGGAACTCGCGATCGTTCCAGCGGATCGTCTGGCCCACGCCGCTTGCACCGCCGAACAGCTTGGCGTTCAAGGCGCGGCTCAGCACGATGACATTCTGCGGCCCCGCATCCGCTGCCGCGGTCCAGCCGCCGCCATATTGAAACGGCACATCGAACATTCCGAAGAAGTCACCAGTCGTAATGCGGGTGCGCGTCTTGAACGCCCGGCCGGCATTGACGCCGCCACTCACGACTGCGTTGACCGGATACGTGATGACCTTGCGCAGCGGCACGTCCGAAGCCGCGAGGTAGGTCGCATCGATGTACGTCAGTTGCGGCGGCGCCAAGTGCGGTCGTTCCGGGTACGCCGGCTCCGCGGGATTCCACGCATCCATCGTGACCGCGTAGACGCGGTCGCTCTTCCACCACAACGGATTGCTCGACACGCCGTGATAGACCGTGAGAATCGTGACGCACACGCCGATGCCGAGGCCGATCGCGAGCACCATCAAAGCCGTGAGCCCGGGCGTGCTCGCCAGGCTCCTGAGCGCGAGCCGTCCGTAGTACGCGAACATGAAGTGCTCCTGCCGCTCAGGCTGCTGCGCTTGGGCTCGGCGGCTGTGCTGTTTGCGGCGGCGAGGCGCCGGGGTCGGCCAGTTGCCCGTCGACGATGTGCACGTTGCGATGTGAGCGGCGCGCCAGCTCGGCGTCGTGCGTCACCAGGACGATCGTCGTGCCACTGCGATTGATCTCGGCGAGCAGGTCCATGATCTGCCGCGCCATGAGCGAATCGAGATTGCCGGTCGGCTCGTCAGCCAGCAACAGCACCGGCTCGCCGACGATGGCCCGGGCGATAGCAGCACGCTGTTGTTGTCCGCCAGAGAGCTGCGACGGCAAATGCTTCATCCGCGCCGACAGGCCAACGAGATCGAGTGCGCCGCTCACGCGCTTGTGACGCTCGGCCGAGCTCATGCGGCGATAGCGCAGCGGCACGTCGACGTTGTCATAGATGTTGAGCGTCGGAATCAGGTTGAAGCTCTGGAAGATGAAGCCGAGCTTCTCGTTGCGCAGCCGCGAGCGCGCGTTGTCGGAGAGGCGGCTGACATCCGCATTCGCCAGCTCGTACACGCCGCTTTCGAACGGCTCCAGCAGACCCGCGACGTTCAGAAACGTCGTCTTGCCTGAGCCGGACGGGCCGGTGACTGCGACGAACTCGCCGTCGCTCACCGCGATGGAGAAATCTCGCAGCGCGTGCGTCTCTATCACGTCAGTGCGATAGACCTTGCTGACGTGAGTCATCTTCAGCATGACAATGCCTCCGTGCAGATGGCCATTTTTCGAAGCGCGGCAGCTTAGCTTGCCGTGCTCACCCGAGCAACACAGCGCGTAGCGAGAAGTGCGTGCAGACCCGCGTGCACACCGCTTTGTGTTCGAACCAATCCGAACGTGCAATGAAATGAGAGTCAGCGACGGACCCGGTATCTGAGATGGAGCGCACGTCGCCCCTGGATGACGCTGGGGTCGTCGAGCAGTTGGTGTGCACGGCGCAGCTTCGCGAAGTAGGGAATACCTTCGCCGAACAGCACCGGTACGAGGCTGATGCAGACCTCGTCCACCAGGCCGAGGGTGAGTGCCTGCTGGATGACGTTCGCGCTGGCGATCGTGACGTCCTTGTCACCGGCGATTTGTCTGGCGCGGGTCACTGCCGCCTCGACTCCGTCGATGAAGCTCGTTCTCGGCCATTTCCGCGCGGCATCCGCGGGCGGGCGATGTGTGACGACGACTACGGGGCAGCCTGCAGGATGGTTGTCGCTCCAGCCGTCGGCGATGTCGAACAGGCGTCGGCCGGAGACGAGTGCTCCGGCGTTCTCGGTCAACTCGCGCAGCATCTCCGCGCCGGCGGCATCGACACGAAAGGTGAGGTTCTCGTTGGGAGTCGGCACGCTCACGTCGCCGGCCTGGTACCAGTCGAAGAGCTCTCCGACCTGGTCATCCGCGTCGGCGATATAACCGTCCAGCGACATCGTCATGTGGGTCAGGATCTTGCCCATGTGGCTCCTCCTCAGATTCCAGCGTACCAGGACCAGCCAGTCTGAATGAGTCCCCGCTTGCCCATGTCGTCGAAGTGATCCGTCACGACGATGCGGCGGAGAAATTTCAGGCTCTTGTAACCCAGCTGAGTCTCCACTCTTGCGCGCAACGGCGCGCCGTGACTGATCGGCAGGTCACGACCATTCATTCCGTATGCGAGGATGGTCTGCGGGTGCAGCGCGTCCAGCATATCGATGCCGTCAGCGTAACTATCGTAGGCATGGAACTGCACGAATCGCGCTGTTGGCCGAGTCCCGACAGCTTGCAGAACACTGCGCAGCGGCACTCCAGTCCATTGTGCTATCGCTGACCAACCTTCCTCGCAGGTGTGCCGCGTGATCTGTGTTCGCGACGCCATGCGCTGCAACTCAGGCAGCGCGAAAGCGCGTGGGTGCGTGACGCTCCCTTCAACGATCAGTCGCCAGTCGGAGAAGCGACTTGTCAGCAGGCGGTCATACTCCGGCCCGTACTCCTCGTTGAACCAGGACTTGTTCGGGTCGGCCGGATTCGTCGTGCCGATCGCCGGTACCGAAGAAATATCGCGATAGTCGTATTCGCGGGCGAGGGAATGGGAGGGCAGCAGCAGCCGATGGGCTTTGTAGGTCAGCAGGTCGCCCATGCGCAGGACATTACCGTAGGTTGGAGGGTCGGTTTGCGTGCAGCCGGTCAGTGCCAAGCCGGCAGAGGTGGCCATGCCCATCACGAAGGCGCGACGCGACATTGGACTGCGCGTATTCATGCTATGTCCCCCACGTCATGCCGCGCAGCTGTTCGCGGAAGCCTGTGGCGATGACCATCGCGACGTGAACGATGAAGAATAGAACCAGCGCGGCGAAACCAAAGAAGTGCACGGTGCGTGCGGATTGGTAGCCGCCAAACAGATCGAGGAGCACGGGGAACGCACTCGTCATCGCCGGCGACATCGTGAGACCGGTCGCGATCATGACCGGCAGAACGATGAACAGGACGCTCGTGTACGCCAGCTTCTGCAGAAGGTTATAGCCAGATCGCGCGCGCGACGACGCGAAATTGCTCCGCAAGTGATTATTCACGTCCTGCCAGACGGCTGAGGGTGCGAGCTCACGAATGCGCGGCAGCAGATCGCGCACGATGTGGCGCGTGGCGATGCCAATTGCGAGATAGACAGCACCCGCGACAACGAAAACCCACGCTGCAAGGAAGTGCAGGCTGCGTGCCCAGCCGTTTTTATTGAAAATCGGATAGTTGCGCTCGGCACTGACAGGCTTGCCCGGCAACTCAGAGAAGACCAGAGGTTGCTGCAACTCGCCGGGGCGATGATTGTTGCTGATGGGCAGCGTCAACAATGCCGGGGTGAGGTCATTGCCAATCTCGCCAATGTACAAGCGCGGATGAACCATCAGGATGAGGAAGCCACTGACCGCGAGCGTCAGGTAGCTCACAGCAACCAGCCAGTGACAGATCCTCACCCACGATGGGTGACTTAGAAGAGCCGCGACATGAGACACATTCCCTCCAGGCGAGGCGCTGTCTTCAGACGTAGGCGTGCTCGAGCAGCTCCAGCGGCACGGCACCTGACAGCAACATCGCGTCGTGGAATTTGCGGATGTCGAATTTCGCGCCGAGCGCCTTCTGCGCACGGTCACGCTGCGCCAGGAAAGCAGACTTGCCCAGCGTGTAAGCGCACGCCTGGCCCGGCCACACGCAGTAACGCTCGATCTGGGTAATCGCAGTCTCCTCGGGTTCTCCCAGCGTATCCACGTAATATTGAATCGCCTGCTCGCGCGTCCATCGCTTGCTGTGGATGCCGGTATCGACCACCAGCCGTACTGCGCGGAACATCGACGATTGCAAGTAGCCGATGTGCGCGGCGGGATCGTCCTCGTATTCGCCCATCTCCGCGGCAACCTGCTCGGCATACAACGCCCAACCTTCACTGTAGGCGCTATAGAAGGCAGTCTTGCGGAGGAGGTGCAGGTTCGCTTCCTGTTGAATGGATCGCTGCATGTGGTGGCCCGGAATGCTCTCGTGGTAAGTGAGGGCGGGCAGCGTCCAGGTGGGCCTCTCGGCGGTATCACGCAGATTGATCCAGTAGATACCAGCGCGTTTCCCGTCCAGCGACGGATAGTCGTAGGAGCCGCCGGAAGCAGCCACCTCGATTTCCTTCCGGACGCGTTTGATCACGACGTCGGTTTTAGGCAGCACTCCGAAATAGCCCGGCAGCTTGGCGTGCACTCGTTGCACGCGGACGTTGAGATCGGCCAGCAAGCGCTCCTTCGCAGCATCCGTGTTCGGGTACAGATAGTTCGCATTCTTGTACATCGCGCGCAGCCGCTCGCCCACCGTGCCCTGCGTCATGCCGAGCTTGCGCAATAGTGTGTCGATTTGCGCGGCATGTTCTTGCACCAGCTCCAGGCCGAGCTGATGAATCCCGGCAGGCTGCCCGGTCGTGGTTGTCCAGGCAACGAGGGACGCTGCGTAATACGCTTCGCCATCAGGCAGACGCCACACGCCGGCGTCGTGGGTCGCTTTTTTCTGCATTTCGGTCACGAAGGCGATCTGACGCTCGAGCGTCGGGTAGATCTTCTCCTTCACGACCTGGCTTGCTTGCCGTGCGTAGTCGCCGGGAATGTTTTTCTCTCGGGCACGACGCACGACGGATTCGGTCAGCGGGGACTCTTCAGGCGCCGACGCTCGCAGGTTCTGCGTCTGCTGCAGCGTCTTCGCCAACACAAAATCCGGTGGCGTAACCCCCATGGCCGTATCACGGCGCGCGGCCTCCAATTCCTGATCGAGCAAGGTCGCAAAGCCGGCGAGGCGCGCGACGTACGCATCCGCATCGGCTTTGGTCTCGATGATGTGCTGATTGTCCAGGAACGACGGCAGTTGCTGATAACTGCCGGTGCGCTGGCTGAGCACGTACGGTTGTCCGGCGCCAATCGTCGCGTAGCCCGTGACTCCGTAGCGGAACGCTTTGTTGGAGGCATCAGTGGTACGCAGCCCGTACAGGATGGCGTCATAGCTGATCGCATCCAGGGCACTGAGACTCGCTCGATCGAAGGCTTTCAGGCGCGCCAGCTGGCTCGCGACCAGGGCCTTTTGCCGCTCGATTCCCGCCGCAGACCCATCGTCGATCTCGGCCTTTTGCCTGGCCCGCGCGCCGGTATCCATTCCCAGATAGGTCGTCCCCACCGGAGAAAGATCCAGATTCTCCTGCATGAACTGATCGAACAGAGCGTTCAATCGCTGTGAGCTGTCGGAAACCTGCCGCTGTGAGCTGTCGAAACTCTTTGGCAGGGCGCGGGCAGCGGCGAGCGCAGCGGCGCACGCGGTGCCGATCATCATCGTACGTCGGTCCATGGGATTCGCTCTGGATTCGCTTCGTTAGTGTTGCCGCGTCATGTGATATTCCGACCGCAACTTCCAGGTCTTGCCGCCATCGTCGGAGCCTTCATCGCGGTAGACGAAGGAATCCGCGCGGATATCACTGAACGACCATCGCGTGGTCTGGGTGCCGAGATCCGGCGTTTCGAGCACGTACCGATCGTTGCCCACCGGCCCGCCGGTGAAGCGGGCGATCGAGACGTGCTCCGGATCGACGAACGTCGCGCGCCACGTTTGGGTCTTGGGATCGAAGTAGTGCAGGGTGGTGTAAACCTCCCGATCCTTGCGCTTCCCGGAAGGATTGACGATCCAGAGATCCTGCAGCGCTCGGCCGTCCATGACCCATCCCACGATGAATTCACCGGTGCGGTGAGTTGCCGTTCCGTCCTTCGCAAAGTCGGTGTATTGCACATCCCAGGTGCCGACCATGCGGCCGACGACCTGGGCCTGATCGCCGAGCGAGGGATTCGGGCTCTTGGCCTCGATCGAGGTAGTCAGGTCGGAAGCGCTCAGTGACGACACCAGACCCGCCGCCATCAACCAAATTGCATAGTGCGTTTTCATGGCTGCAGTCTAGGTGCGGATGACGCACGGACCCAGACCGCTCACTGCATCGGGGCGGCGCTTCGCTGCAGTTGGGGCCTGCCTGGTCGCGCCGTGGCAGCACGGTCAGGTTGCTGCGCGCGCCTCCGCTTCGAGCTGGCGCAGGAGCTGGTCGAGCGCGGGACGAGCGAAGAATTTTCCGTTCACAACGACGCCGGCGATGTTGCTGGCGTTCTTGATGTCCTCGACTGGATTGGCACCGAGAATGACCAGATCTGCAAACTTTCCGGCCTCGATCGTTCCGAGCGCGTGTTCGCGATGAAGTGCGCGAGCGGCGTCGATCGTCGCGGCGCGCAGCGCGCTGAGCGGCGTCAGCCCGGCCTCCACCAGCAGTTGCAGCTCGTGTTGCAAGCCAAATCCGGGCGCCAATCGGCCGATGCCGGGCCCGTCGGTGCCTGCGACGAGGGTGATGCCGGCCCGATAGCACATTCCGACGAACTCTCTGCGCTTCGCAAGACCGGCGGCAGCCGCGGCGCGCATCGCTTCCGGCAGCCTGAAAGCCTCGTGCTCGGGTCCCAGGTTTGCCGCGACGAATGAGCGCTTCAGATAGCGGTTGTTCGGGTGCTCGGCTTCCGCCGGGTAGAGAAACAAGGTGTCGTATTCATCGATGCTGAGCGTGGGATCGAAGAACACGGCTTTCTTTGCCAGGTCAGCAAGCAGGGCCCGGAGCGGGCCGGCAGTGAGGTCAAGATGGCTCCAGACGAGCGCGTCGCGTTCGGTGACGGAGGAAAGTGTCTGGATGCGCGCGAACTCTGCCGGGGTCAGGATGCTCCATTCCTGGAGATCACGGCTTCTGATGATCGAGTGCTCGATGCCGCTCATGCCCAGGTCGACAGCACGTCTCGCCGTGAGTGCGCGCGGAATGTGGCCAACGACCGGAACGTGTCTGGCGCGAGCGGCGGCAGCGATCGCTTCGAGTACCGGTTCGGTGATGCCGTTGTAGACCTTGATGGCATCGGCCGTCTGGTCGACGAGTAGATTGACGGCGCTTGCCGCTCGCTCCGGCGTATCGACCATGATGCTCATGCGCGGTGCGCTGGGCGGTTTGCCATCGAGCATCGCGCCAGCGAAAAACAGCCTTGGTTTCGGCCTGTCGTTCGCCGTCGCAGCGGCTTCACGCATCAAGCGCAGCACGGTGATGTTGCCGCCGAGATCGCGTATCGCTGTGACGCCATTCGCCACGTAGAGCTCCAGCGGAGCGCCTTCGACCGTCGCGACGTGAACGTGCATGTCGATGAAGCCGGGCACGATCCACCGACCGTTGACGGATACGACCTGCGCGCCCGGCGGAATCCGCACGTCATCGCCATGGCCGATTTGTACGATGCGATCGTCACGAATGAGCACGGTCGCGTCCGCCATCGACGCGCCGGTGCGCACGTCAATGACCGTGCCTCCGGTCAGCGCCAGCGATGTCGGGGCGCTCTGTGCACCGTTCGCCAGCGGTGTTATCGCGAGCGATACGCAGCAGGTCAGTGCGAAGGCTCTCATCTTCATCTCACGCCTCGCTGAACGGCAGGGTCACGACGACCTCCGCGCCGCCCGCAGCATGGGTCAATTGCAATCCGGACTGGTCGCCGTGAAGGATTCGCAAGCGCGTGCGCAGATTGCTGAGGCCGACGCCGGTGTTCGCGCCTTCGGGTTGTGCCGGGCCGGTCGCCGCGTCGTTGTAGACAGTCAGGCGAAGGTCGCCGTTATGGCACGCGCCGGTGACGCGCACTGTTCCTCCGGCGACGCGCTGGGCAATGCCGTGCTTGATGGCATTCTCCACCAGCGGCTGTAGCAGCAGATTGGGGACCTGCGCGTGCAGGATCTCTGCCGGAATCTCGACGCTGACCTGCAGGCGCTCACCGAAGCGGACTTTCTGGATGTCGAGATAACGCTGCAAGTACTCGACTTCCTCTTCGAGGGTCACCTGCGCTCGATGGGAATCCTCCGTGGCGCGACGCAGGAACTCGCTCAGCCCGACGATCATGCTCACCGCAGCGTCGTTTTCTGCCGAGCGCACCAGGCCGGCAATCGAATTCAGCGTGTTGAACATGAAGTGCGGCTCGATCTGCCGGCGCAGCGCTGCGAGCTGTGCCTTCGAGAGCTCCTCGTTGAGTCGCGCCGTACGCTCGCGCGCATCCGCGATGTAGGTGATGACGCAGATCAGCGCGTACACGACCAGGTACGGAAGCACCTGGTAAGGCCACGATGTGGTCCACGCTCCGATGAATGTCGGTTGCTGCTCATAGTCCCACGGGTTGAGCAGCACCTGCAGCGCTGCAAACCACGACTCCCCCACGAGGCTGACGACGATGAGAGTCGCGAGATGGATGCCGCCGGTTGCAAGGATCCTGCCGCGAGTCCATCCGTGGCGTCGCGCCAGGCTGACTATGAACGGTGTTGCCAGTACCCACGGCAGCCACGACACGAGCTCGAAGGTGAAGACCACGAACCATGAGCGCTTGCCCACCGCATGCATGAAGAGCACGGTTTGAGATGCGTCGATCAGACCGGCCGCGAGCCAGATCGCAGCGATAGGGCGCCAGCTGGCCGACTTGCCGGGTTGGGTCTCAGTCATGGCGGGCACTCTAGCTTTGCGGCGTGCCCCCTGCTAGTTTTGCGGCGTGACCCCAGAACACGAAGTCCCTCATGCCGTGCATCACAGGGGACCGCGCCTCATCGACAGTCTGATGCCCCTCTCTGCAGTTGCAATCTCAGTGATATCACTGGCGGTGAGTATTCATCATGGCCGCACGATGAAAGACATGGCGGATGCCAACCGACAGCTCGTCACTGCGACCTCCTGGCCACTGCTCGAGTACGACTACAGCAACGGCCGAGAGGACGGAGGACGTGCGATCCGGTTGCTCATTGTCAATGCGGGTGTCGGGCCGGCGAGGATGCGAACGCTCGAGGTTTCGTGCAATGGGCAGGTCGTGCGCAATTCAACGGAGCTGCTCGAGCACTGCGCAGGCTATCGGCGCGCAGCGGATCAACAGCCAGTTGCCGTCCACAGTGCATTCACCGGCAAAGGTGACGTGCTACGTGCCGGTGAGAGCGCGGCCATCCTCGCAATCAGCGACTTCAGTGGCCATGAGCAGCTGTGGAGCGTGCTGAACGGCATGCTGGAGAAGATGACGCTTCGGGCGTGCTATTGCTCCGTGTTCAACGAGTGCTGGACTTCGGACCTCGTGACGCTCGATCCCGAGCCAGTACCGCACTGCCCGAAAACCTCGTCGATGTTCGGTACACGCGTGAACTGAACCCTATCGGTCACGCCCGCCGATCATGCTCGTGTCAGCCTGTTCGTGCACGGCATCGCTTTCGTCTGCTGCCAAACTCCTGTCGAAATGCGACGGCTGAAGCCGTCATGAATGCAGTGAAGTACCACGAGAGGAGTAGCGCATGAGAATGAAAACAGGATTGCTCGCGGCGACGATCGCCCTCGGCTTCGCCGCCTTCGCGGCGACCTCGAGCCAGGCTGCCGATACGACTCTCGAGCCGATGCCCGCCAAGCTTGAAACGCAGTTCGCGCTGAGCGCTTTGCCGCCCACGCTGCGTGCCAAGGCAACGGTCTATCTGCTCGATCCGAAGCAGGGCTACTCCATCGCGCGACAGGGAACGAACGGGATTGCGTGCGTCGTCGAGCGCACCGTCTGGGAGATGGCCGATTTTCGCGACGATCTCTACATTCCGCTCTGCTATGACGCTGCCGGCATCCATGGGCACTTCCAGGCGATCATCGATTCCGCCGCGCTGCGCGCACAGGGAATGAGCCCGGCTACGCTGAAAGCCGAGATTGAAAAGCGCTACCGGAACAAGAGCTACAAGACGCCGGAGCGCGCCGGCCTTTCGTACATGGTTGCACCGGTCATGCGCGCGCTCGGGCCGCCGGACATGAAGGTCCATACCATGGCCATGCCACATTTGATGTTCTACGCGCCGGGCGTCACGAACGCGGATATCGGTGCGCTGCCCGACATCGCTGTGCCTGCGACCTTGCAATATCCGTTCATCGACCGGCAAGGTAATGCCGAACAGAGCTACATGATCCAGATGGTCGGCGCGACCGAGAAAGCGAAGATCGTGGCGGACGAGAAGCAGCTGCTCGATGCGCTATGCGCGCATCGCGACGTGCTCTGTCTCGGAGGTGCGCAACACCACTGACGGCGAGACACCAACAGGGTCGCGTGGCCCTTTACTGATCGCGCTCCGCCTGCGTAGTTCGCGTGTAGACGGCGCGATCAGCGAGGAACTCCGCGCGGCCGGGGGGCCGCAAATACAGCTCGATGACGTGTCGATCGTTGTTCTCGATGCGAATGACCGTTCGCTGCTGAACGGGCTTGCCATTCGTCGACTCGTCGATCAGTCCTTGATCCGTGAACACGCCCGTCATGGCGATCGGCTGTTGCTGGCCTGACTGTGGCGCGGCACGGTAGATCATCATCATGGAGTTGAGTCCATCCACGGTGACCCATTCATAGCATCGGCTCATCGTGTCGTAGCCGAGCAGACCGAGGCGCCAATACTTGTTGCCGGCAATCTGACCCTGTGTCTCGTCACGCACGAACCGCCCGTCCGCAATCCATTGGCGGCGGGATGTAAGCGCGGTGGATGTCACGGGTTTCTGTGGCGTGCCGCCGGCGATAAAGGACGTCTTCTCGACCTGCCACGTTCCTATCAGAGGCTCGAGCGCTTTGTGTGCTGGACCCGGCAGGCCACGTTGCGCAAACGTCGGCAACCGGCTCACGCCGCTGTCATCCGACCTGAGCGGCAGGGAAACGAGAATTCCTGCGAGCACGAGAATTGCGGGCACGTGGGCGCGTTGCATGGCTGCACTCCTTCGCGAATGGCGCGGCATCGACCGTCAACAGCAAACGCGACTACGCCGTCGCGGTTCCGGAGATGCGCAACACCACTGACGGGCGAGGCAGTGGCAACGACCTGAAGTTGCTCGCGCACCCTCAGGCACTCGTGAATAATCCGCTCCTGGTGTGACTATCACGGAGCGGGACGTGGCGAACACTTTCGGGTTTGGAATGCAGCGCGTGGCGATGTGTTTGCTTGCGACCGCGTGTGTAAGCAGTGCAGTCAGTGCAGCCACGCCGCCGTTGTTGCCCGAACCGGTCATCGCAGCACTCGCGAGCGAGCTCGATGGCGATCGCGCCAAGCGCGACATCGAGGCGTTCGCGCAGCTGCATCGGATGCGCGCTTCTCGGCCATTTCATCGCGCCAGAGAGCACATCGTGGCCGAGCTGCAGCGAGCCGGCTTCAGCGAGGTGGACGTGCTGCTGTTTCCCGCTGACGGCACCACGATGTTCGGCACTCAGAAGTCGCGGCCGGCCTGGGATGCGGAGTTTGCCGAGTTGTGGGAGCTCGAGCAGCGCGATCGAGAGTGGCAGAGAGGCACGCGCATCGCCAGCTGGGAATCCATGCCCATGTCGCTGGCGCAGGACAGCGATAGCGGCGAGGTCACGGCGGACCTCGTGGATGTGGGGGAGGGGACGAAAGAGCCGGACTATGCCGGCAAGAACGTGCGTGGCCAACTGGTGTTGACCAGCTCACAGCCCGAGGCGGTGGCGCCGTTGGCGGTGGATCGCTTCGGTGCCGCCGGCATCGTCAGCTATGCGCAGAATCAGTCGACGGCGTGGTCGGGTGAGGATGCTTCGCTGGTGCGCTGGGGACATCTGGACAGCTTCAGTCCACGTCGCACATTCGGCTTCATGGTGTCACTCGCGCAGGCGCGCAAGTTTCAGGCACGGCTGGCCGCGGGTGAGACGGTGCGATTGCAAGCCAGCGTCAAAGCCCAGCGCCATGCGGGCGAGTACGAGATCGTCAGCGCCTCGATCGCGGGTGCCGATCCCGCACTCGCGCAACAGCAGATCGCGTTCACGTGCCATCTGGATCATCCGCGGCCAGGCGCGAACGACAATGCCAGCGGGTGTGCGACGATTCTGGAGGTCGCGCGCACCTATGCGCGACTGATTGCGCAGGGCAAGCTCGCGCGCCCGCGCCGTACGTTGCACTTCTTCTGGCCTCCCGAAATCGAAGGCAGCACCATCCTGCTGAACGCGCGACCGGACCTCGCGCGGCAGATCATCGCCGATATCCACATGGACATGGTCGGCGGCGGTGAGCGTACCAAAGCCGTCTTCCATGTGACGCGCTCGCCCACGAGCCTGCCCACCTTCACGAACGACGTGGCGGAAGCCTTCGCTGCCTTCGTCAATGCAGAGAGCGATGCGTTCGCAGCCGGTCGCGACGCGCGTTATCCCTTGATTGCTGCCAGCGGCGACAAACGGGCACTTCTCGCGCAGTTCAAGGAATTCGATGCCGGCAGCGACCACGTGGTGTTCACCGACAGCTCGTTCCACATCCCGACGATTTATATGAACGACTGGCCGGACCGCTACATTCATACCACCGGCGATCTGCCGGAGAATATCGACGCCACGAAGCTGGAGCGCGCCGGCTTCATCGGTGCCGCGAGCGGCTGGTTCCTTGCGAATCTGACTGCAGACGATTTGCCGGCGCTGACCGCGCTCCTCGAACGTCAGAGCTTGCAACGCACGGCGTTGATGCTGGGGCGGCGTGCTGGATTGGCGCCTGACGAACAAGCTGCCATCGAAGCGGTGCACATGGCCTACGAGCGCGGCGTGCTGGACTCGTTGGAGCGCTGGCTCGCCGTGCCCACCGCGACGCGCGCGGCGCGCCAGAATTTTCTCGAGCAACTTGCAGGCATCTCGACGTCGGGACGTACCTCCGCCAAGCGCGGGCCGCCCGGCACGGTGTACGTGCGTAATGCCGAGCCCAAGGGCCCGATGACTGTGTTCGGCTATGACTACCTGGTCGATCATCTCGGCGCCGAGCGCGCAGAGGCGCTCGCGCTGACCCATTATTCCGGCCTCCGCGGCAGCGGTGCCGAGTACGCGATCGAGGCGCTCAACTTCGTCGACGGCCGCCGTAGCGTGCGAGACATTCGCGATGCGCTGGCAGCGGAGTTCGGCCCGGTGCCGATCGAGCACGTGGCTGCATATCTCGAAGCGCTGGAGACGATCAAAGTCATCCGCCGGCGCTGAACGCTCGAGTCCGCCGTTATCGCCAATCGGCAGGTCGGAAATTCGGGAAGACGTCGTAAGTGAAATAGTCCCACTGCGACAGGCTGTTGTTCTCGCTGCCATCGCCGAACGTCAAGACATCGCTGCCTGCGCCGTTCCAGCTGAGCACGTGGTCGATCTTCAAGTCGCCGTCGGCGTAGATTTTAACTCGCCCACGCAGCGCTTCGATTCGATAGATGTGGAAATCGCTGGTGTCCATGGGGGCGCGCACCTGGTCCGGATAGGCGAGGCAGATCTCGTTCGTGCTGAATCCGACGATGGTCAGGGTGGTGTGGTCATGGGCCCAGATCAGCAGTGAGCCACGATCATCACATTCCGGATTCGTGCCGGGATCCACTTTCAGACCGGCTTCGATGATCCAGCCGCGTCTGTTACTGACGTACTGGTGCCAGACGCCGTGCGGGTGGAACAGCTCGTATTCATGGCAGTCGACGGGGGACTCGATCGTCATGATGCCGTGCGTGACGGTGCTGGTGCTGCCCGGATCGCCGCACGGGTTCAGCTCCCACGGAGCCGCTGGCAGAGCATCGAAGTTCAGTAGGATCGGCCTGCGCGCCCACCACGGCGCTGATATCCGCGTTTGAACCAGGACCGGTTCGGTTGCCTGGGCCGCAGCGCTTGGCGAGACCGCGCTGCGTTGCAGAGTGAACGTGCGCTGATCTGTAGCGGAGTGGCCGTCCTGTGCGCGGGCACTCACTGTTCCGCTCATCATGCACACGGCCGAGAGCAAGGTGACGAGTCGAAGCGATCGTTTCATTGCTGCATGCTCCGCGATAGCCGATGTCGCTGGTTGGCTCACATCCTCGTGGTTGCCGCTGCCGGCTGCTATTGGGAGCTTCTAGCAAGGACTACGCGGACTACACGGGTTCACTGCCTGCTCGAGCGCATCGAGTCCTTCTATGACCAAAGTGAGGGCGCACGACTGTCGCGTGCAACTGGAAATCGTCGCGGTGTCGGACTCTACTCTTTGGCCCCTGTTTGCACGGGCTATGGGAGAGAGACGTGACTCCGAAACAGATTCAACTCGTACGCAGCAGCTGGACGGCGGTCGCGCCGATCCAGCAGCAGGCGGCGGCGATGTTCTACGACATGTTGTTCGCCGCCGATCCGTCGCTGCGCGCGCTCTTCAAGAGCGACATGCAGGAGCAGCAGCGCAAGCTGATGGGCATCATCGGCGTCGTCGTTGCGGCGCTCGATCGGCTCGAGACGATCGTGCCCGCCGTGCGAGAGCTCGGACGCCGACATCGAACCTATGGGGTGCAGGCTGCGCACTATGCGGTCGTAGCCACCGCTCTGCTCGCCACGCTCGAACAGGGCCTCGGTGCAGCTTTCACGGTCGATGTGCGCGAAGCCTGGACTGCCGCCTATGGAGTGCTCGCAAGCACGATGCAGAGCGCCGCATCGACTGGGGCTCCGTATGCGTGAGCGGGTTAACTCTCGTGACCCTCGCGCACCGGCCGCCCCCAGCGGTCGACGACGCTCTCAATCGGGGGCAAGCGTCGCGCCCGAAGCCAGCGTGTGCGCGTGCTTGCGCTGTGATTGAGTGCCTCGGTCTCGTCCCGGCTGAGCGCCGGCTGCCAGGAAAGCGCTGTCAGGTCGAGGCGACCGTCATCGTCCGGCGGCCACTCGGGTAGCCGCAGGCGCAAGGACGCTTGCGGGCCGATCGCCTCGGCATGCAGGCCGCCCAGCTTCTGCCGGATCAGCGCGTCGGCCTGAGCCGCCAATTGCCGAAGCTCTGGATTCGCATCCGTCCGCTCGCGAAGCCGGCGTACATCAGGCGCCTTGTCAGCACCGATGCTGGCCGCCTGAGCTGCCTCTTCCAGCCGCTGCTGCTGCACGAGACACTCCACCAGGCGCAGCCAGGCCTCGCTATCGTCCGGCGTCTTGTAGACCGCGCGCAGCCGCGCGGCGAGCTCCGCCTCCGCTTTCTCGGGCATCTGCGCGCCGCTCGCCAGAAGAGCATGGCGTCGCTGCGACAGAAGGTCATAGCGGGACAGCAGGCCGGCGACTGCGGTACGTTCCGCAGCACTCAGCGCCGGGTGCCATATCTCGAATATGAGGACGACGCGTGCCGCCTCGCTGTTATTCCAGGCGCTGTGCTCATAGCTGTCGTCGAAGATCATCAGCCGACCGAACCGCGTCTCGCGCGCTTCGCCGGCGACTTCCACGCCGCAGCCGGCGGGAACGATCAGGGGCAGGTGGACGGTCAGCCGGTGGTTGGCGTTGCCGAAATGCGGCGGAATCCGCGTGTGCGGCTTCAGGATCGAGAGGAACGCCTCGACGGGCGTGCCGCCCGAGGTCACGAGCGGCAGCCGCTCGAGCGCGGCGCGCACCTTAGGAAAGCGGGCAAGTGCGCGCTCATTCGGCAGCGCGTCGTTCCAGAAGTGAACGGAGCTCCAGTCCGTGCGTCCCGCGAGGCTGCGCCAGGTCTCGCTCTCCTCCTCCTTCGCGATGTACGGCAGACCGTCGGCAGCCACGTCCAGAGACCCCGCTACTTCCTTCGCCAGCTCCGGTGCAGCCGCTTCCAGATCGGCCGCCCAGTCGAAGCCTTGCGGCTCGAGCCAGGGCGCATCGCCCAACTGCGGCACGTAGAAAAAAGCGGGCCGCCGGCGCTCCGACGTGCCGGCCGCGAAGATCGGCCGCCATACGACGCGACTGACCCGGGAGAAATCGGCGGCGGGCTCGGTGCGTTTCGCTTCCTCCACCGCATCCGCCCGAAGCTGCGCATAAAAGCCGGAGAGCGCCTGCCGCAGCCGCGCCGAGCGCTCTTTCGCGTAGGCCGCGCCTCCTCTCTGCCGGTCCAGCTGCAGCATCTCCGGCAGTGTCGCCTCGAGCATGCTGCCTGCCGCCGCCGCGGCTTCAAGCTGCCCGGCCTTGGCCAGCGCAGCGCCGAGAAACAGCAGCGTTTGCGGGTCCGTGGGCTGGCGCAGATACGCTTGGCGCAGAACGGTGACCGCTTCATCGACGCGCCCCAAGGCCTCGAGCGCCACGCCCAGCGCCCGATAGGCTTCGAGATTCGCAGGATCAGCTGCGATGTAACGCTGCATGAAGGTCGCCGCTGCGGTCAGCTCGCCTCTCTCGAAGCTGCGGACGGACAGGAACTGCAGCGCGGCCAGGCTCGCCGGCGCCCGCGCCAGTACGGCACGATGCAATTGCTCCGCCTCGTCGAAGCGACCCGCACCTTGCAGGGCGGCGGCTTCGCGAAGCAGTTCGTCAATCGGTTGCAGTTCCAGGGTCATTGCGATGACGTGTGCTTTCGGGCACATGGGTGACAGTCCATTCCGA
>Ga0075428_100000062_pt1 | contig 87323 bp, 67 predicted proteins | sample RhiMetdeltSRZDD2_FD_75291 | JGI IMG/M metagenome (GOLD analysis project Ga0075428, IMG submission 75291) | Populus rhizosphere microbial communities from Tennessee, USA - Rhizosphere MetaG P. deltoides SRZDD2 | ecosystem: Host-associated > Plants > Roots > Rhizosphere > Soil | place: USA... | reverse complement strand
CGCGACAGCGCTTGCAGCGCGTCGCGCACGCCAAAGCACATGCCCATCTCGGTCGCGCGCAGGATCTGCATCGGTAGCTCCTATTGCTTTGCATGGCAAAGTAATAGCCCGTGCCGAGCCTGTCAACGCCCGGCGAGGGGGCTCCAGCGCATCCAGCCCTCCGATCGCGGCGACGTCCTTACTGGACGAGCGCGAGCCTTTCCTTGGCGACCTTGATGGCCTCGGCGCCGTCGTGCCCGCGGTATCGGATCGTCATGTCGGGGTCGAGCACGACGATCGTCGGCCAGCCCTGGATGAACCAGTGGTCCGAAATGGCATGTTCCTGGCCCGCGGGCTTGTTCTGGAAGCTGCGCCAATTGAGGTTGTTGGCCGCGACCGCCTGCTTGGCGACCTCGGGCGTCTGGTCACTGTTGATGCCGACCAGTGCGAACGCCTTGTCCTTCAACTCTTCCACGAGCGACCGCTCGTGCGGGTACAGGGCCCGGCAAGGGCCTCACCAGTCGCCCCAGAAGTCGAGGAACACGACCTTGCCCTTGTAGTCGCTGAGCTCGAAGGCCACCCCATCGAGGTCGACGCCGCTGATCTCGGGCGCGACCAGGCCGATGCCGAACTTCTCCTGCACGGCCACCAGCGCATCGAACTGCCGCTGCAGCAGCATGTCCTCGGACTTCGCGATCGCGTCGGCCGCGGCGGCCTTGGCGTCGAGGAAGGCCTTCGACGTCGCGGGTTCCGAGCGCAGCGTCTTCTCGTGGCGCGCGAACGCGAGCCAGCCCAGCAACACGGGGTTCTGGCCGTGTTGCTCGATCTTCGCGAAGGCCTCCTTCGCGTAGTCCTCGCTGACCGCGCGGTCCAAGGTCGGCAGCGCCTGACCGAGCTGGTTGAGCTGCGAGCTGTCGATGTGCTCGTTCAGCAGCAGCTCGAAGACTTCCTTGCGTTGCGCAGGCGTGATCGAGATGCCGAGGGCTGGCAGCAGGAACGGAACCGCTGCCTCGCCGGGATGCTGCTTGGCGGCGGCCAGATACTTGCCGCGCAGTTGCGTGAAGTCCGGCTGCATCGCCATCGCCGGGATGCTCTTCTTGCCCCCCTCCGCCGCCCTTTCCTGAGCCTTGGCAGCCTCGCGCGCCTTGGCCTGCCAGTCGGCGATGATCTGTTTCTGTTCGGCCTGGAGGCTCTTGAGACGCGTCTTGGCGTCTTCGGCCGGCGCCGGCTTCTGCGCCCCGAGAGGCAGCAGGAACATCACGGCGGCGAGCCAGCTCTTGGTTCGTTTCATGGTGTCGCCAGACAACGTTACCTCACGGGAACGAGGTCACCGCGGCACACGCGCGCCGCCGCCCGTCTTTCGAAGCCAAAGGTGGCTCTCACCGCCGCATCCCTCTGCGAATCACAATGAGACTCCCCGATCACGAAGCCTCGGTCGTCTGCGCTTCCTGCTGCTTCTTGCGCCCGCCGAGCACCTTCCAGATCATCCCGCCGAGCACGGCCACGCCGACGAGGATCGGCTTGAGGGCCACTTTGAGCAGCACCGCGAGCTTGGCGAACAGTCCAGCCTTCAGCGCGACCTTGCCCGCGATGAGGCCGCCGATGCCGTAGGCCGCGACCTTGTCGTATTGCGGATCGAAGTTCTCGTAGCGCTGCCCCGGCAGGAACTCCGTCACGGTGAGCAGCTCCTTGCTGTGGTTGGCGACGAGTTCCAGTTGATCGAGGTCGCCGACGCCGTTGACGACCAGGTGCCCGGTGCGACCCAGCACGCGCACGTTGTAGTTGAGCGTGAGACCCTGGTTCTCTTCGAACTTGAGCTTCTCCGCCCAATAGAGCTTGTGCTGTTCCTTGTCGTAGTGCGGCGGCTCGGCCCAACCCCACAGCTCGACACCGCCGAGCCCGGCCTTCTTGCGCTGCGTGCTGCTTTCCTTCGCGCTCTCCTGCATCTCGGCCAGCAGCGCGTCGTAGTCGGGGTTCTCGTCGTCCTCGACGTGACCTTCGTCGGCGTAGCTGTAGACCGCGAACACCTTCGACTCGGCGAAGTCCGGCGGCATCGCGACGCCGAGCACCTGCGGCCCGGGCTGATTGCCGAGATCCGTCAGGAACTTCCGCGCATCGGCGCCAGAGAGGAACAACCAGCCCGCGGTCAGCTTTGCTTCGGCGACCGTTCCGATCTTCACCGTGCCTTCGACCGGGTGGTATCTGTCGAGCATCTCCCTGATGTCCGTGCCGGTCTCGGATGGTTCTTCCGAGGGCTCGGGCTCGGCAGTCCTCGCGCTTCGCGGGTTACGACCCGGATTGGGCTCGTCCTGCTGGCTCGGCAGTGGCCCGAGTACGAGAGAGGCCAGGAGAACAGTCAGCGCTGTGTTCCGCATTTGGCGCCATATCGACTCGAAGGGCACGCCGACGCGAGTGCGGAGCCTCGTTGTGGGCCAGCCCCCACGCCAATGGCGCTTCTGCTGCAACCTCTCGGCGCCTCATCCGCGTTTGCGCCCCGAGACAGCGCCCGCTCACACGCTACGCGAAGAAGTCGTTGCCCTTGTCGTCGACGACCAGGAACGCGGGGAAGTCCACGACCTCGATCCTCCAGACCGACTCCATGCCGAGGTCCTTGTAGTCGAGCTGTTCGACCTTCGTGATCGAGTCCTGCGCGAGGATCGCGGCCGGCCCGCCGATCGAGCCGAGGTAGAAGCCCGTGTACTTCTTGCACGCGTCGGTGACGGCCTTGCTGCGGTTGCCCTTCGCGAGCATCACGAAGCTGCCGCCGGCGGCCATGAACGCGTCGACGTAGGCATCCATGCGTCCACCGGTCGTCGGCCCGAACGAGCCCGACGCCATGCCCTTCGGCGTCTTCGCGGGACCGGCGTAGTAGACGACGTGGTCCTTCAGGTACTGCGGCAGACCCTGGCCTGCGTCGAGCCGTTCCTTGAGGCGGGCGTGCGCGATGTCGCGCGCGACGACCATCGGCCCCGTGAGCGAGAACCGCGTGCGGATCGGGGACTTGCTCAGCGTCTTGCGGATCTCGGCCATCGGCCGGCTCAGGTCGATCGGCACGACCTCACCGGCCACCGTCTTCTCGTCGATGTCGGGCAGGAATCGCGCGGGGTTCGTCTCGAGCTGCTCGAGGAACACGCCGTCCTTGGTGATCTTGCCCTTCGCCTGGCGGTCGGCGCTGCACGACACGCCGATGCCCATCGGGCACGAGGCGCCGTGGCGCGGCAGCCGGATCACGCGCACGTCGTGGCAGAAGTACTTGCCGCCGAACTGCGCTCCGATGCCGTTCTTCTGCGTGATCGCTAGCACCTGCCGCTCGAGCTCGAGGTCGCGGAAGGCGCGGCCCTTGCTGTTGCCCTTGGTCGGCAGCGTGTCGAGGTAGCGCGCGCTCGCGAGCTTGACGACCTTCAGCGTGAACTCGGCCGACATGCCGCCGACGACGATCGCGAGGTGGTATGGCGGACACGCCGCGGTGCCGAGCTTCCTGGTCTCCTTGTCGATCCAGGCCAGCAGCGATCTGGGATTGAGCAGCGCCTTCGTCTCCTGGAACAGGAACGACTTGTTCGCCGAGCCGCCGCCCTTGGTCAGGAACAGGAAGCGGTAGCTGTCACCCTGGTCGGCGTAGATCTCGATCTGCGCGGGCAGGTTGTCGCCCGTGTTCGTCTCCTCGTACATGTCGAGCGCAGCCATCTGCGAGTAGCGCAGGTTCGTCTCGGTGAACGTGCGGTGGACGCCTTCGCTGATCGCGACCTCGTCGTCGCCCGTGGTCCAGACGTCCTGGCCCTTCTTGCCGATCACGATCGCGGTGCCCGTGTCCTGGCAGCCCGGCAGCACCATGCCGGCCGAGACGTTCGCGTTCTTGAGCAGCTGCAGCGCGACGAAGCGGTCGTTGGCCGATGCCTCGGGGTCCTCGAGGATGCTGCGAAGCTGCTGCAGGTGCCCGGGCCGCATCAGGTGGCTGATGTCGCGCATCGCGGCGAACGTGAGCATGCGCAGCGCCTCGGGCTCGACGCGCAGGATGGTCCGACCGCCCGCGCTGAGGGTCGAGACGTGATCCTTCGTGAGCTGGCGGTACGGCGTGTCGTCGGGGCCGAGTTCGAAGATCGGTTGGAACTGAAACGGCATCGCCGCAGCTTCCCGCTGTGGCAGCGGGGTGTCCAGTGTGGGGCGTCGCGGCGCGCCCGCTCGTGAGCGCCGGACTGGCGAGCCGCGGCCTGCCGCTACCGTCGGGACCGCCATGCGCGTCCGCCTGCACAAGACCCACCGCGACCAGCACCTCATGGAGGTGCTGCGCGACGACGGCACGACGCGGCGAGACGCGCAGCACGCTGCGGCACGACCTCATGCACTGGGCGTTCGAGCGCGGCGCCGGGCGACTACGAGGCCAGCATCCGCACCACCCAGCCCCAAGCGGGGCCCGCGCACACGTTCACCGTCGGCACGACCGAGGGACCATCGGTGTCGCTCGTGTTGCGGTGAACCGCGGAGCCGAACGAGCGCTGGTCGATGGACTTCGTCAGCGACACGCTGCGGCGCGGCCGCACGATCCGCGCGCTGACGATCGTCGACGTTGTCGGACGAGGAGCGGGGCTCGTGATGTCCATCGTCGCGGCGATGTGTCGCGCATTGGACTGCACGTGGCGGGCACACATCGATCCCCGTCGTTCATCCGAATGGAGAGCGCTGTAGGGTCTCGCCGCAATAGAGGCACTTCCGATGGCGCGAGTGATTCACTCGACCGCAGGCCTTGCAGGGTTCCAGCTTGGCGCTGATCCGGCCGTCCTCGCGACCGTCACGCCGATCGATTTCGATCACCTTGTCCTCGAGCGCCTGCTCGGGGATCGAGCAGGACTCCGAGAGCAGCTCCCAGAGTGCGCGGGAAACGAGCATCAGGCGATCCACGGTGACCTGCAGTTCGTCGGCCCGTCGTGCGCTCTCCGACGCCGTTCCCTTCGCTTCCGAGATGTCGATCGTGTGGTCGCGGAGCTTGCGCTGCTGGAACCAGTCGATGATGTCCATGCCGCGCATGGTATCGCGTGCGGCGGTCGTGGATGGCAACAGGACAGCTGCGCAGCACCGGCCTGGCCCAGGTTGTGGCGATCGCGACTGCGGTTCACGCGACTCGTCTGCAGTCAGCGCGATAGCTCGTTCCACGCGCGCGGGCTAGCGGTGACTCCGTCGACCGGCACTGCGAGCGCGAGCTCCGTCTGCCCGGGTGCGATGCGGAACGCCAGCGAACGTGCGCGGTCGCCGCCCCTCGCCTGCCACCAGAGTTCGTAGTCGCCGGGGCCGAGCAGGTGCGTTGACGCGAAGCCGCGATCGCGGGCGATGCAACTCGCGAACGAGGCGCCCCTGCGCACGAAGATGAATCCGAACGGCTCCATCGTGCCTCGTGTGCGCTCCAGCGTGATACGGCACAGCTCGGGCAACGAGACACGCTGCAGTTCGACCTCGGTTTCGCCATCGCACCAGAAACTGCCGCCGCTCACGACGCCGAACGCGGGCGAGCACAGCTCGAGTGCGTAGTGGCCCACGGGTAGATCGGTCGCTGCGAACTCGGCCGCAGTGTCGTTGCCACGCACGCGCACGAGGTCCATGCCGAGGCCGCTCGCTCGCTGCCAGAGTCGCGTGGTCACGGCGGCGGCACCGAGACCGGGCAACGTGGGCACGGTGACACGCAGCGAGCCGCGGCACTTCGAAACGTCGAGCGTCAGGTTCACCTGCTCCGCGTTCGCGGGCACGACCTGACCGACCGCTGGCCAGCGCGCGCTTTCTCCGGGTACGCAGGCCCACAACCAGCCCGTGCCAGACTCGATCGTCCGCACCGTGAAGCGGCCGTCGTCACGCGTCACGACATGGTTGCTGTAGTCGCCGCTGCTGGTCCACCAGACCAGCCGCACGTTCGTGAGCGCGTCGCCGTTGGCATCGACGACGCGACCGCTAACCTCAAGTCCGGCGGCAGGCCGCAGCTCGACCTTCGTCGCGCTGTCGCGCACGTGCGCCGATGCGCGCACTCGGGCGTCGATTGCGGCGACGAATGGCGCAGCATCGCCGAGTTGGAACGTCCATCGCGTTGCCGGCTCATCGGCCGCGTCCGGGTCGATCCGTGGGTCGCGGTGGGGTCGCGGTGGGTCGAGATCCCGGTCGAAGACTACACGTTTCGGCTTCCCCGCGTCGAGTGACACGCGGCGCAACAGGCCGTTCGCGACGACGAGTTCGCCGCGTGCGTGCGATGACAGCCAGCGAACATGGCGCGCGCCGTCGTGGTTGCGCTCGAAGCCATCGCAGTAGGCGACGACCGAGCCGTCGCTCGGGCCGAAGCGGAACGCGTCGATCTCGCACGGCATGCCCAACTCGTCGCGCGCGCAGCCGATGAACGCGAACTCGTACAGTGACTGGGCTCCTGCGACGCCGCCGACCGCATTCTCACTTGGGCCCGACGTACACGCTGCCGACGCGAGCGCGACTGCGAGCGCCGCTCTGAGGCCATTCTGCCTGCGGGTTGGCTTCGGTTCGTTCCAGGTCATTGGTGTGCGCACGCTATCGCACCCGATCGACGCGCGTACACCAGGCAGTGATGGGGACGGCGTGTGTTCGCGCTGGGCCGACGTGTGCCTTGCGGGCGGTCGGACGTCGGGTCGCTGAGCCCCGCGAACGGTTCGCGGTAGGATACTGATGCCGTCGCCAACCGGCAGAGGGCAGGGCCGCCTTCGGCAACCATCGCGGCCAGCTCGACTGCCGGCCCGGGCGCGGCTCGGCGCGCGCCGTCCGGCCGCACGCCGAGAAGAGCCTCTGCCGCGACCTAGAGGTCGGCACCCACTCGCCGTGGGTCACACGTATCCCGTCGACTTCGATCGTCTGCTAGCTGTCGGCGATGACCTGGCTGTGGAAGAGGGCGAGCATGCCCTCGACGACAGCGCGCGGTGCCGCGATGATCGCCCGCCCAAGGAGTCCATCATGTTCCACTGTGCCACCGCCGTGTTCGTGTTGTCGTTCGTCGCCGCCATCCCCCCGCTCGCCGCCCAGGATCTGGTCGCCGGCAAGCCGGCGCCGCCGCTGCACATCTCGAAGTGGCTGAAGGGCGAGCCGGTCAAGGAGTTCGCGAAGGACCGCTCCTACGTCGTCGAGTTCTGGGCGACGTGGTGTCCCCCGTGCATCGCCGGCATGCCACACCTCACCGAAGTACAGAAGAAGCACGCATCGGCGCTGACGGTCATCGGAGTCACGAGCGAGGACCGGAACAACCCGCTCACCGCCGTCGAGGCGATGGTCAAAGCGAAGGGCGACACAATCGGCTACACGATCGCGTTCGACGACGGCACGAAGACGAACAAGTCGTGGTTCGAGGCGGCCGGCCAGGAAGGCATCCCGGCGTGCTTCGTCGTCGACAAGAACGGCGTCATCGCGTGGATCGGCCACCCGCAATGGCTCGACGTGATCCTGCCGGACGTGCTCGCCGGCAAGTACGAGGTCGAGGCGCTGAAGGCCAAGCCCGCCGCGATCGAGAAGCGCATGCAGCGGATCTTCTTCGCCGCGGCTTTGAAGCCGGAGGTCGCGCTCAAAGAAGCGGAAGAGCTGACGACCGAGCACCCGTTTCTCGCCGACCAAGTCGACCAGGGCATGTTCGGCATGATGCTCACGGATCAAGGCAAGCACGCGTGGCCGATCGGCGAGCGCATCGTCAAGCGCGCAACCGCCGCGAAGGACACGAACGCGCTGAACTCCGTCGCGTGGTCGATCGTCGACCCGGAGGCGAAGGTCGGCGAGCGCAACCTCGAGCTCGCGATGACCGCGGCCGCGAAGGCCGTCGAAATCACCGCGAGCAAGGACGCGGCGATCCTCGATACGCTCGCGCGCGTTCACGCGTGGAAGGGCGACTTCCCGAAGGCGCTCGAGCTGCAGAAGAAGGCCGTCGCGCTGTGCAGCGAGGAGGAGAAGGCGCAGCTGACGCCGGCGTTGACCGAGTACGAAGCGAAGGTCAAGGCGGCCGGCGCCGGGACCGCCAAGTAGTCCCGATCAGCGCCAGTCGAGTCCCTCGCCGCCTCCCGCGTCAACGCCCCTCCCGTTCGCTTCCTCGCCCGCGGCACGGAGTCGCCAGCACTTGCACACCTTGCCGAACAACCGCCGTTCCTTCGCCGCGATCGGCCCGTAACCTGCGCCGCGCGCGCGACGCCACCACTCCCCCACCGACCCGAACCCAGTGCTCGATCGCCGCGACGCGCTCGTCGCGTGATGAGATCATGAACAAGCTCGCTCTTCTCTCGGCAGCCCTGCTTGCCACGACCGTTTCGGCCGTGGCCCAGACGTGCGCGACGCCTCCCGCGGCCATGACCTTCTCCAATCGCGACGAGTTCGTAGCCAGCTTCCACTTCAATATCGGGGTCCACTTCTGCGACATCACGGCGCAGCGCGACATCTCGATCAGCCAGATCCGGACCTGGACCTACGACCAGGGAGAAGGCTTTCCACCGGTGCCGTCCCAGGTGGGCAACCAGGGCACCGTGAACGTCTACACCTGTCCCGTGACGCGCCTTGGCAGCGAGGCCCTGAACCCCGCCAACCCTGGCTCGCCGTGGACCCTGCTCGGTACCGGCACGATCACGATCGTCGCCATGCCCGGTGAGTCGCCGATCGTGTTCAATCCGCCGCTGGCGCTAGCGGCTGGCACCCATGGCGTGGCGATCCACTATCTGCCGACAACCACCGGGATGAACCCCGGCCCCCTGCACTGCCTGGGCATGAGCCCGAATCCCGGTGGCATCGTCTCCGACCAGTTCCTCCAGTGGTCGAACGATGGCATCCAACCGACAGCGTGGACCGGCGCGGCGCCGTCGAGCCCGAACCTGCGCGTCGTCTACACTGCCGATGCCTCGTCGGCGTACTGGAAGAACGTCGGGGAAGGTTGCTACTTCCGTCCTCACGCCTGGTACGAGAACTTCCCCCCGAGCGCGACGCCGCCCGATGTCGCCAACACCGCGATGCAGTGGGTCTTCACGGGCACGCAGTACATCGTGGTTCCGAGTGCTGCCACCTACGTCGCGCCGACTTCGCCGTCGTTGACGCTGGGTCCACCGGCCTACTCGTATGTGACGCCAGCGAACTGGGACGATGCGCTCGCCGCCGCGATCACGTTGCCGTGGACGTTGAACTTCCCGGGCGGTAGCACGAACGAGATCACGATCAGCTCGAACGGCTGCATCTACCTCGGGAACGTTGCCAGCAGCTCGTACAACGTCTGCGGTGCCGCCTATGGCAGCATCGCCGGGTTCCGCGACGAGGAAGGACGCATCGCGGCGTTCTACCACGACCTCGATCTGTCCTCGGGTGGCACGCTGCACTACGAGGTCGTGAGCAGTGCCTTCGTGCGCGTCACGTGGGCCAACGTTCCCGAGTGGCAGGTGCCGACGGCGTTGAACACGATCCAGGTCACCATCCACCAGTCCGGCAACATCCAGATCGTCTACGGCCCGCTCGCCAACACCCACATCGTCAACGGCAACAACGCGCTGCTCGGCTTCACGCCCGGCAACGGTTCGCGGCTGCCGCCGCCGATCGACATCTCGGCCGCCATGCCGTACACGAGCGGCGATGGCCAGGTGCCGCCGATCCTGGGACTGCATGCACGTCCGGTCATCGGCACGACGTTTGACCTGGTGACCACGAACCTCGCGCCGGGCACGCCGTTTCAGGTCCTGAGCCTGGGCACCCAGCTGGCCCCGTTCCCGGTCGATCTCGGGTTCCTCGGCATGCCCGGTTGCAGCCTGCACCACGCCTTCTTGGTGCTGCTCACGGTGACGGGACCCGGGCCCGACCTCGTGGCACCGTTCTCGGTTCCGCCGAATCCGAGCCTCTTCAACCAGCAGCTGACGGGTCAAGGCTTCCCGTTCGCGCTCGGGCTCAATCCGTTCAACCTGATCGCGACGAACGGTGTGTGCATGCGCATCGGCAACTGATGCCGAGCTTGTGATGCGGTGCTGCCGCGTGCGGCACTGCGAAGACGAGCCCGGGCGCGCAGCGCACCGGGCCCGTTCTCGGTCGGCCCTTGCGCGATCCCGAACGCGAGCTCGCGGTATGGGGCAGCGATCGCGTCTTCGCGTTGCCCGTCATCCCCCCGGGCCTGTTCGCGGGCCGCGGCAGGCAGTGACACAGCCCACGGCAAGGAAGCCGCACGCGAGGTCCGTCAATACATCGTCAGTTCGACCGTCGCAGTCGTGCCGGCTTCGATGCGCACGCGTCGCGCCTGCTTGTCGTCGTCGTGGCCGGTGACGAAGAACAGGCTCTCGCCGGCGGGCACGACGAGCTCGGCGAAACCTCGATCGTCGGCGCTCACTTCGCGGAAGTACGCGGTCGCGCGCAGCGCGTCGTTCTCGCGCGGTGCATCGCCCTCCCCGCGCCATGTCCACGCCTGGATGGTGTGGCTCCGTGCGGCACTGCCGTCCGCGCGCTTCGCGACGAGGCGGACGATGGCCGTCGCAGGACACCGCACCGTCAGCACGTCGGTGCCGACCGGCAGCGACACGGGCACGCGCACGCCGTTCGCGAACCTAAGCTCACCGGTGAGGTCGAACTCGGGCATCGGACCGAATTGCGAGCACCCCACACCGATGCCGCGCTCGACCGCGACGCTGTTGCTCCCGCTGCCTCCTTCCGACTTCGAACCGCCATGCAACGCGACCTGCGCGGCCACCGGCTCGCCGTTCGCGTCGAGTGCTGTGATATGCACGTGGCGCGTGCCCAGCTCGTATGTCGCATCGGCCGCCTCGGGCAGCTCGAAGCTCGTCGTCACGCCGCTCTGGCGAACCGCTACCCAAACCAGGGGGCCCACACCAAGGTGGCGAGCGGCCGCCCAGAGACGAGGCGTGCCGAACGGGCGCGTCGGCCGGAAGCCGAGCTCGACGCGGAATGCGCCGAACGCGTCGGTGCGTGCGGCCTTGCCGTAGCCGACGACGACTTCGGCGCCCGCGACCGGCGCGCCGCCAGCCGTCACGCAGCCGGTCACACGCGCGGCCGTGCTGGCGGCCCGCAGATCGAGCCACGTCGTGCGGCCCGCGACGACCTCGGCGGTGGCGAGCACCGTGGGCTCCACACGCGCGTCGTAATGGAAGCGCGCGACGTGGTATCTGCCCGCCGGCAGGCCGGGGAACGTCACGAAGCCGCCGGGGACGAGCGCGAGCATCAGCGGCTCCGAAGCGACAGCCGGTGTCACGCCGACGTACGTGAGCGTGAGGCCGTGTGCGGCGAACTGGATCACGCCGGCGCCGGCCAGCTCGTGCGAGAGCTCCGTGGTCTCGCCGTCGCGCACGGCGACGTCCAGTCGTCGATCCAGCGAGAGCCGAGGTGCCGTGACCTCGACGCGGTAGGCACCGGGCTGCAAACCGGCGAGCTCGTAGACGCCGTTCGCATCGGCCGTCGCTTCGACGTGCGTCAGCGGGTCGTTCGGCGCGTTCTCCCAGCCCCGGTCGAAGCGCCACACGTGCACGCCGCGCAGCACGACGCCTGCCGGGAAGTTCGAAGTGCGCGGCGCGAGCACCGCGCGAACGTGTGCGCGCGCAACCGGACAACCGTCCGCGCGCACGACGCCGCGCAGACGTCCGCCGGCGGTGACGGCCAGCTCGATCCCGGTCGTGTGCCCCGCCGCGAGGCTCACGGTGCGCATCACAGCGCTGTTCGGCACCGCTCTGGCGGCCTCACCCATCGGCTCGACGACGAGCCGCACGCCGTTCGCGGCCGCGAGCGTGATGCCGTACTGGCCGGCCGGCAGACCCTCGAAGCGGAATGCGCCCCGTTCGAGCCGCGTGTCGAAGCGGCGTCCGCCACCGGAACAGTAGGTCTCGAGCGAGGGAGCCGCGAGCAGCGACACGACGCCGTCCGCGTCCGCGCCCGACTGTCCGGTCAGCGTGCCGCGCAGTGACGCGGCGGGCGCGAGCACGACGCGCACGCCGACGTGTCCCTCGTAGTCCCGTCTCCAGGTGTCGAACGTCGCCATGCCGGTGGCGTCCTGCGCGCTCGCGAGCACGACTCCGGAGCGCAGCGCCTTGCCGCGCACTTCGAAGACGCCGTCCGCGGAGGACAGGCCGTTCGCCACTGGCTCAGACAGCGAGGTCTCCGCTGCCGAAGTCGCGTCCAGGCTCCATCCGTAGACTTCGACCTTGGCTCCCGCCACCGCCGTCCCGCTCCCGTCGTCGACGAGGACGCGCAGCAGGTCCTCGACGAACGGCCTGGCGCGCAGTCGCACGGCCTCCTGGCCGCCGTCGGCCACGACCTCGAACGCCTCGGCGCGGCGCGCCCCGCCGAGCACCGCGTGCAGCCGCACGGGGCCCGAGCTGACGCCGTCGACGCGGAAGCAGCCGGCGCGGTCGGTGCGCGTGGACCAGCTGCCGGAACGGTCGTCGCGCATGCGCGCGAGCGGCGGCAGCGTGCCGGTGACCGGCTCCACGACGACGGCGACGTCCGCGATCGGCGCGTCGTTCTCGTCGACGACGTCGCCGGCGATCGCGCCGCGGCCGCGGTCGGCCGGGAAGACCGGCAGCTCGTCGGGCGCGGCGGCGGCCGGCGTCGCTGCGGCAAGGCGCTGCGCAGTCGCGGGAGCCGGCGAGAGCGCCGTGCCGGCCGCGGCCGCCGCGGGGTTCTCGGCGCGGGCCACCTCGGCGCGCGGTGCCGGGTCGGACAGATCGAGCAGGAACGGCAGCGCGAGCAGCAGCAGCGCCGCCGCCGCGAACAGGACCTTCTTCATCGCGACTCCTGCGGCGATGTCCGCCGCAACGCCTGCGCCGCCGCGCGGCGACGCCCAGCCGGCCATCGCCGGCACCCATGCCCCGCGCACGCCGCCGCCGTCCGCGTCGAGCCGTTCGCGCAGCTTCGCGAGACCGCGCGCGAGCCGCGAGCGCACCGTCGCCGCCGGCACTGCGAGCCGCGCCGCGATCTCGGGCGTCGGCAGCCCGTGATAGTAGTGCAGCAGCACGGCACCGCGGAACGGCTCGTCGAGCGCGAGCACCGCGCGCACGAGTCGCTCGCGCACCTGCTCGCGCGCGAGGATCGCGGCCGGGTCGTCGGCCGGCGCCGGCGCCGCGGCCAGCCTCGCGGCCTGCTCGCGCGCGACGCGGCGGCGTTCCGAACGGCGCATGTTCTGCAGCACGTTGCGCGCCGTCGTCGCGAGCCAGCCGCGCAGCGCGTCGGCACGGCGCGGCGGCCGCCGGAGCGCCGCGACCCAGATCTGCTGGGTCAGCTCGTCCGCGCATTCGGCGCCTCGCACGAGGTCGCGCGCGATCGCGCGCACGAACCCGGCGTGGATCAGCAGGTCGTCGATCGGGACGGGAACGGAGCTCACGCAGGCATTCAACACCGCCGACGGGCGGCGCGTTGCTGCCGCTTGCGCGCGCCCGGCTTCGCGACTTCGGCCCAAGGCCTCCGCGGCCCCGGCCGGTTCCAGCGATCAGCGGGCAGGACATCACCCTAGGGGGCCACCCGCCGTTCTTGCGGTATTGATCCCGACTACGGGCCGTGGCGCGCGCTGACTAAGTGCCGCCAGAAAATGATCTGTCACGCTACACCGGGCCGATGGTCCGGGCGTCGGTTCTCGATGCCCCCAATCGCGGCCTTGGCCGAAACCACGCAAACTGTCGCGCAGCACGACCGTTTGCGAGACTACGGGGCCATGCGCGGACCGGCGTACGCCGGCTTGGTGGCGCTGCTGATAGTAGAGGTCTCGTGCTCCTCTGGCTCCTCCGGCACGCCTGCTGTCGAGCCCGAGGAAATCGGCGTCGTCATCAGTGACGCCGACATCTGGCATACTCACCCACCGGGAGCATTCTTCCAGATCGGCGTTCATCTCGTAGGCGAGTCATCTTCCCTTCCACCGGTCACCTGTCAGTGGGTCGATGAGCATCGGCAGCCGCTCAGCGAAGCGATCCCGGTGTCAGGAACCAGGACGACGATCCAGAGCCCTTCGATCGCTCCGGGGTTCTATGGCCTGGTGTTCGCGTCTACCGAGCCCCAAGTCGCATTCCCGCCGCAGGCGGCCGGATTCCCGAGCTCCGTGTACGGGTTTGCCGTGCTGCCACCGCCGCCGTACGGAGCGCCGGCAGCCGAGGAGACCTCACCATTCGGGTTGGTCCAAGGCTTCAGGGAGGATCCGTATCTCTGGGCCGGTTCGGGGTCGCGTGTGCTCGGCGTCCACCTGAAGTCCAAGCACTGGTCTCAGTCCGCGGCAGCGTGGGCTGGGAGCATCGCAGAGCGAACGCTTGCCGGTCACACCGAGATGCCGCTGATCAACAACGATCCGTGGGAAAGCGTCGACACGCAACCGATCGCGAGCGCGCAGCTCGAACAGATCGGCGCCAGGTTCGCGACGCTGCTGCAGGCCGAACCAACCCAGGTCGAGTACTGGCAGGCCGGCCGCGAGGAGAACGGCGGCGGCACTCCCTATCAGCAGTCGCACTACTTCTCGAACCTGTTGACCAAGATGACGAGGTTGCGCGCCGAGGCCGACGCCATCAACCCGGCGGTCAAGTTCGCCTACAGCTCTCGCGGCGAACACCTGGTCGAGTTCGAGCAGTTGTTCGCGAGCCAGGCGTTCCGCGACTACTACGACGGGTTGGCACACGACCCGTACAAGTGGCCCGACTTCCCGACTCCGGAAGGGTGGCTACCCGGACACATCGCCGACATCAGGACCCGCTTGGTCAGCGCGGGCCACACCACGCACTTCTTCTGGTTCGGCGAGTGCGGCCTGCCGGTTCGAGGGCCGAACGATCCGAACGCGTTCTTCGGTTTCCCGGCGACTCGAGAACCGGTGCACGGTGCGACGCTCGACTACGCCGCCACCTATCTCGTGAAGTTCCACGCGCTGGCGATCGCCAACGGGATCACGCGGCTCTACTGGTACAACTACAAGAACCGTGGCAACGACGTCCACTACGCGGAGCACCACTTCGGACTGCGTTCCTACAGCGCCGACACCGAGGATCCGGGACACCCGCTGCCGGCCTACGTCGCCTACATCACGATGCTGTCGCATCTGAAGGGCTGCTCGTTCGTCGAGCTGCGTCATCCGGCCCCGAACGTCTTCGTGTTCGCGTTCGCGGTCGATGGCGCGACGGACCGCCGGATCCTGGCCTGGGTCGAGCCCGCGCAAGCCGTGACGCTCGCGCTGACCTCGCTCGAGACCGGGTTGTTGGCGGCCAACGTGCAGACCGTGTCCGACATCTATGGCCGGCCGGTTCCGGCGATCAGCGGGCAGGACATCACACTCGACGGCCGACCGCTGTTCTTGCGATATTGAGCCGTCCATTCGCTTCCGCCCGCTGCGTGAACTGCCGCGAGTGCGTCCGGCTCCGGGCGGCGTGTGCGTTTCCATGGCCTCGGTACCTTGGCGCGACTCGTAGAGCCACAGACCAATCGGGATCGGCATGACCAGGAACAGCTGCCGCCAGTGCAGCGTGTCGATGACCAGACTCTCCACGAGGGTGCCGATGAGGATGGCCAGACAGCAGGCGTAGGTTCCAGCATTCTCGCCGCGCGCGAGGATGCCTCGCGCTATCCGCCACGGATCTCGTCCTGCCTTGAAGGCCGGCGAACGCGCGCTGCCATGGTGCGCGGGGCGATCCGGACGACCGACCATTGACGAGCTGCTTACGGTCGCGAACCCTCTGGCGAGCGATGATCCCTTCGCCCGCCAAAGGCCTCGTGCCGCGGCAGGCGCTGCCAATCCCCGACCTGGAGTTCTCGTCATGCTGCCTCTCGCTCTCTCCTTCCTCAGCACCGTTGCCGCGGCCGGCGCCTTCGCGCGCGAGCCGCAGGGCGGCCCGGAGCGGCCGCTCGAGACGCGCGTGAGCGCGGCCTCCCTGTTCAAGAATGGCTTCGCCTTCGTGCGGCGCGAGGGGGAGATCCAACCGGGCAGCAAGTCGCTGCTCGTCGAGCGCCTGCCGGTGCCCGTGCACGGCACGTTCTGGCTCGCCGCCGATCCCGCCAAGGTCGTGCTCGGAACCGCCGTCGCTCGCAAGACCGAGATCCGCGAACGCGCGCCGGCCAACGACGTCGCCGAGTGGCTGCGCGCGAACGTCGGTCGCGAAGTCTCGCTCTCCCTCAGCGACAAGGAATACCTCAAGGGCACGCTCGTCTCGGTGCCCGACGCGCCGCTGACGCCCGCGGAGCCGAGTTCGACCCCGGCCTACTACTACTACGGGATGCCGCAGCCACCGGGGCCGAGCCTCGTGCTGCTGCGGAACTCGAGCGGCACCGCCGCACTTCCGCTCGCCGAGATCCGGCGGGCCATGATCGAGGGCGCGGAACCCGCGCGCGAGGTCGAACGCCGGCGCGAGGGCATGGGTCTCACCGTCGCGGTCGAGCCCAAGGGGGACGCGGCCTCCACGCTCTCGATCCTGTATCTCGCGCGGGGCCTCACCTGGATCCCGTCCTACGCGATCGACCTCAGCGACGCGGACAAGGCAACGCTGACGGCAAAGGCGGAGGTCTGGAACGACGTCGAGGACCTCGCGGGTGCGACGCTCCAGTTCGTGACGGGGTTTCCGAACCTCAAGTTCTCCCACGTCCAGGACCCGATCGCGATGCGGGGCGAGCTCGGCGCCTTCCTCACGTCGCTCATCACCCGACCCGAGGCCGGGGGCAACACCGTGATCTCCCAGAGTGCAGTCTCGAACGTCGCCAGGGGCCGCGACGATGGCTTTCCCGTTGCCGGAGCGCCGGCGCAGGGGGAGGCGGCCGAGGATCTCTTCTTCTACGAACAGAAGGACGTGCGCCTCGCGCGCGGCGAGCGTGGGCTCTACCCGCTCTTCACGGCGCGCGTGCCCTGCGAACACATCTACGAATGGTCGATCCCGGACACGATCGACGAGGACACCTACCGCAACCGGCACGATCAGGCGCCCCGCGAGGAGGAGGTCTGGCACTCCGTACGCCTGACCAACGACACGAGCATGCCGTGGACGACCGCACCCGCGATGACGATGAAGGCCGGCAAGCTGCTCGGGCAGGACCAGCTCAACTATGCGGCCGCCGGCTCGCGCACGACCGTGCGCATCACGCGGGCCATCGACGTGCAAGGGGAGCAGGTCGAAGTCGAGACCGCGCGCGACCGCGGGAACGGCACCTTCTACGGCCAGAGCTACGACCGCGTCCGCGTGAAGGGCGAGATCCGGGCGACGAACCGCAAGCGCGAGGCCGTGCGGCTCGAGATCACGAAGCTGCTCCAGGGCGAGGTGACGAAGAACCAGAACGAGGGCAAGGTCGTGCTGCTCGCGAAGGGGCTGCACCGGGTGAATCCCAATGTGCGTCTCACCTGGACCGTCGCGATCGAGCCGGGGCAGACGGCGGCGATCGAATACGAGTATTCGATCTTCGTCCGGCAGTGAGGAGCGGCGACGCTTCTTGCTGCTGCGCAAGGCCCCGCGCGGTCTGCCTCGCGCCCGGCCGGGCGCCATCGTCTTCGTTCAACGCTGCGACTCCGCGTTGCGACTCGACGTACACTTCCATGCGCTGTTTGCCGACGGCGTGTTCGCCTGCGGCCTTGGCGACCCGCGGGCGACGTTCCATCCGCTCGCCGAACTGACCGACGACGACGTCGCCCGCGTCGTACGGAGGATCCGCAGCGGCGTGCAGGGGTTCTTGCGCAAGAAGGGTCCGCGCGGCCTCCCATCGCCAACGACCGGCTCGCCGTTCTGCCCCCCAGTGTCGCGGACTCCCCGCTTTCACCTGGCGAGATCCGGATTCGCGAACAGCACAGCGCGACCAGCCGCGTGGCAGGCATCCACCACGCCGACGACTGCTTGCCACGGCACGCCCTTCTCGGCGGCGATGATCGCCGGCAACTCCTTGTCCGCCGTCACCTTCTCGAGCTTGCCTCGCAGCTCGAGATCGCCGGCCTCGCCCATGGCGAACTTCGCCGTGCCGATCTGCCGCTCGCATTCACGCTTCTCATTGACGACACGCAGCACGATGCGTGGGCTCCCCTCGGCTTTCGCCTCCATGATCCGCGCGCCCTCGTCCAGCGGCAGCGGCACGGCGAGCCGCTGCTCTGCGGCTGCCGCTCCAGGCACGACCGCGAACTCGATCTGACAGATGCCGGCCTTCGCCGCCGTCGCGATCAACCCCTGCACGAGGCTGTAGGGCGTCTGCGGCCCCACGCGTAGCGACATCGTCGCATCGGAGATGTTCACGCAATCTGAATGCTTGATCCTGATCTTCCGCGCGGCGACGCCCTCGAGATGTTTGCGCAGATCTTCTTTCTTCGTGAGCGCGAACACGCTCGTCTTTTCCGCGCCTCCTTTGCCACGGACCTTCACTTTGGCCTGCCAGTGGTCGGCAGCCTCACAGGCTGGCATGCCACCACCGCCGCACTGGCCGCCCCCGCCCGAGTGCACGAGCGTGAGCACGATGTCGACGTCGGCCACCTTCTGGCCCTGGCTCGAGATCGCGAGCTGCAAGGGCGCTTTCGGCGCGTCCGGCGTTGCAGGTTTCTCCTGGGCAGGCGCGCCCCATGCGAGGACGGCAGCGCTGACCAGGGTGAACGCGAACACGCAGATTGCTGGCCTCATGAGTCCTCCAGAGTGCGCAAGCGGATCGTTCGGGGTCGATGCCGCAATGCTCACAGCCCGCACGGAACCGTCAAGCCCACGCGCGAGGTCGTCGCGACCAGGTCGAACGATCTTGACGCGGCGTTGACTGCAAGCTGGTCCGAGAACTGCGGCAGCGCCTGCGCGATCGCGGGCAGCGTGCTGCGGCCCGACGGGCGACCGGCGGCGCTGGCGCGAGTGCGGCTGTGGTGTCAGGACCGCGAGTCCTCCGTGCCGAACTGGTCGATGGCCGATAGCCCGAGGTCCTGCGTCAGGAACTCGAACGCGAGTCACCGAAGAGGCCGCCGTCATTGGTCGTAGGGCCGGCGGCGGCCAGTGTGGGCGTGCTGAAGCAGACCGTCGAGCGGATGACCATCGCACTCGAGCCCGGCAAGGACGACCAGACCAAGATCACGCTGGCGATCACCTGGGGCAAGCACCGCCTGTCGGCGACCTGCAAGGCCGGTCTGCCCGCGGACAAGGACGCCGGGGCCAACAAGGACGAGAAGGGCAAGAAGGGCCAGACGGCCAAGGTCGTCGAGCGGGGCACCGACGCAGACGCCGGCTACTTGAGACCGAGTCCATCGATCCAGAACGACAGCGGTGGTGCACCCCAGGAGTCGAAGCCGAGCGTGACCCAGTTGACCTGCGTGATCTTCGGCCCTTCACGCTTCCAGTCCTCGCCACCGGCGAGCGGCACCGCGAAGTAGTTCCAGCCATCGCGGCCTTCGTTGGCCAGCGGCGAGGACATCAGGTCGCGAACCGGGACGAAGCGCACGCAACGCTCGGGGCTCTCCCAGAGCGTGACGAGCGGATTGACGTCCTGCCACGCGGGTACGTTGGGATCGATGGCGCGCAGCCAGAACACGAGGTGCTTTTGGCCCTTCACCTGCCAGTGCGCAGCCTTGCTCCGCGGATGGAGCAGCGAGACGCGCATGCCGTCGTACGGTTCGACACGCGCGAAGACCGCCGAGTCGCCGACCAGCTTCTGGTCGCGGTCGGCCCGGTACTCGACCTTGCATTGCCCGGAGTCGTCGGTCCACGTCCAGTCTTCGGGCTTCACCGCGCGATCGACGTCGTCGACCACGTACACGTCGCTGTAGGCGAGGCCAGCGAGCGAGCCGTTGTCGACCGTGAGGCCCAGGCGATAGAAGCCGGGAGCCGCGAACGCGTGTTCGACGCGCGCCTGTTCCGCGAGCGTGCCATCGCCGAGATCCCAGTGAAAAGCGAGCGGCAGCCCCTGCGGATCCGCGCTGCCGCTGGCATCGAAGCTCACGCTCTGGCCGACTCGGTACTGCTGCGGCGCAGCCAGCCGCGCGACAGGCGCTTTCCGCGCCTCCGGGTTCGCGGATCTCGCCGTGAACCGGGTCACGTCGAGCTGGTGCACGTCCCCTTCGGCGTTCGCCGAGAACGTGTTGGGGCCGACGTCGATCCAATCCGCGAACTGCATGTGGATACCCCAGCGATTGCCCTCGAGCTTGTTGCCCTGGATCACCCAGTGGAAGGCCTTCCACTTCCTGCCCTGACTACCGGTGTCGCCGCGCATCACGATGCCGCCGCCGTGGTTGTCATGACACCAGTTGTCCTGCACCAGCGTGTGGCTCGAAGGGCCGCCGACGAAGACGATGCCCCCGTGACCGAAGCCTTCGGGGGCGTTGTGGAAGCCCTTGGGGTCGCCGTTCCAGCCCGCTTCGTTGCCGATCAGCACCGTCTTGTCGGAAGCGCCGAGCCAGAACCCGTAGCTCGAGTGGTTGGCTTTGTTGCGCAGATAGGTGTTGCGCGGCGACCAGGCCTCGAACGCGTTGTTGTTGGCGTAGCTCGCGTCGTTCTCTTCGAAGACGTTGTCGACGCTCGTCCAGTTGTTCAACACGCGGATGAAGACGCCGTCGCCGCCGTGTGTGATGTCGTTCTTGCCGAAGTAGTTGCCGTTCGAGCCGCTCTCGATCAGCACGCAGGTCGAGTCGCGCGCGTGTGTCTCGCCGGGTTTGATGCGCAAGCCATGCGAGAGGTCGCAGCGCTCGATGCGGTTGCGGCTCGAGTGCCAGAGCTTGAGACACGTGTTCGAACAATGGGCGAAGTGGCAGTCGCTGATCTGCACGTCTTCGCAGTCGATCAGATTGCAGGCGTCCCAGTTGCGCTCGGCCTTGACGTGGCGGATCGCGGAGTGCGTGAGACCGGTGCAGACCATGCCTCCCCGCGACGGCGCCTCGCCCCAGCCGAACTCGGGGTCGGTGAAGTTGTCGGAGAAGTCACAGCCTTCGATGCGCCAGCGGTCGCCGCGCTCGATCTGGAGACCGATCAGAAAGCCGGTGGCCGACACGTTCAGGAGCACGACGTTCGAGACGTCGCGTGCGCTGATGCCGACGCCGGCGTACTGGAGGGACTTCTCCTTCGCCGGGTTCACGAGCCTGGCACCATTGCCGTCGAGCGTGATGTTCGACGCGGCGATCACGATCGGTCCGTACACCATGTCGCGATCGAGCTTGGTGTTCTTGGTGATGACGAGTGGCTTGCTCGGCTGTGGAGTCTGACCGGGTACCGCGACCGAGCCGAGCAGGAAGGTGAACGCAACGCCCGGCAGGAACCGCTTCATGGGGCCAAGACTATCTCGCAAAGGTGACCGATCACTCGATCAGGAGTCGCGGCTGCCCGCGGCGTGGCGGCGCTGATCAGTCCGCTTTCGCGACGTGGTCGCCGATCGCCTTGCGGGCCGCGCGGCCGAGCTCGGTGCCGATCTGCTCGTGGACGTGGCACCAGCTCGCAATGCCTGGCCTCGGGCGCGCGTTGCCCGTGAGGACGTTGGTGCCGCTCGCGCCGCAGCTGGGTCCGGTGACCTGCGTCGCGGCGGGGCACTACGTGGTGATCTGGGCGAGGTTGGGCGACGACACGCCGCCCGCTGTGGCGCAGTTGCCGCCGACGCCCGCCCGGCGAGATCACGGTGATTCACATTCTGATGCGGTCTGTGCACGGCGCTACGCCGTCTGTGATCGATGAGCACCTTGCCGCGAAAAAAGCACCGCCAGCAGCACGCACACCAGGGGCAGTACGAAGTCGTAGCCCACGACCGCGATCACGGCGAGGGAAGTGGTTCCCGTTGCCAGCGTGAGCACGTTGATCGCACAGAGGCTTCCAGCGAGCAGCATCGAAGCCCGGATGGCGTTCTGGAGGCGATCGCCCCGGAAGACCGTCGCCGCCAAGAGCAGTGCAGAGGCAAGCACTGGTCCCCAGGCGAACAGCTCGACTTGCAGGATGAAATCCATCGACGGGTAGGGTGCCGGTTGGTGTGGGACACCGGCGGTGGCCAAGCCTCGAACGAACGGCCCGAGCAGGAGCACGGTGTCAGCGCCCGTGAGTGCTGTGAGCACGATGATGAACGCGAGAGCGGCGAGCGCCTGGGTCTTTCGGTCCGGAGGCGCAAAGCAGTGGATGGCGGCAAAGAGTGGGATCAGGCAGAGCGTCCCGGTGAGCATGAGGACACGGCAGATGGTGACGTAGGGTTCCGGGGGTTCGAACGCGTGGCCCGACGCGTAGCCGCCGGTGACGAGCCACAAGGTGCCCACGGCCAGGTAGAGCACGCTGAGCAGGACGATCGCGAGCGCCGAATGAAGTCCCAGCCGCATACGCCGGTCACTTCCTCACTGAGAGCGTCACGCTTTTGATCGCACCGCGGAACGCGAACGGCGCCTGGTAGTCGGGCGACACGGCCGAGATGTTGTCCATCCCGATGTCGAGTCCTTCCGCGCTGTACGCGACGGGGACAGTCCGTTCCACGGCGCCGGCGCCGACCTCCTTGCCGTCCATGAACAGTTTCACCTGCGCCGGCTTGCCGTACCCTGGAGCGTCGGGCGTGACGTCGACGCGCAGCGTGCATGGGCCCGCCGGCATGGGCGTGGTGGACTGCACCCGGTATCCCGCCACGTCGAAGAAGTTGTAGTAGAAGGTCGGACGGCCTTCCTTGACGTAGAGCGACCAGCCAGCGGTCTTGCCGCCGATGGCGACGATGACGCCGTCGGCTGAGGCGGTTCCTGCGTCCACTTCGGCCGTGATCGAGAACGGGACGTTGTGCGTGCTGAGGGTGGCGTTGGGACCGATGAACCCGACACCCTGACGGTAGGTGAAGGTCGTCAGTCCGGTCAGCGGGTTCGGTCGTTGCGTCGGGTCGACCCGTTGCGCGAACCGGTCGTCGAGTGGGAAGACGTCGTACTTGCGCGCTTCGACTGCGAAGGCGGCTTGCAGTTCCGCGAGCCTGGCCGGGTTCTGCGCGGCGACGTTGTCAGCCTCGGTGAAGTCGTCGGCAAGATGGTAGAGCTCCCACACGTCGGCCTCGAAACCTGTCGCCTGCCCTGCAGTCAGCCAGGGAATCCCGTGGCGCGTCGCTGCGACCCAGCCGTCCCTGTAGATGGCGCGGTTTCCCATCATCTCGAAGTACTGGATGGTGCGCGTCTCCGGCGCAGTGGCGGAAGCGAAGGTGGCGAGGAAACTGGCGCCTTCGACCGGTCTCTGCCTCACGCCGTTGACCACGTGCGGAGGGGCAATGTCCGCCGCGGCGAGGATCGTGGGCGCGATGTCGATCAGGTGGAGGAAGTGCGAGCGGAGCCCGCCCCGGTCCGTGATGCGCCGCGGCCAGCTGACCACCATCGGGTTGCGCGTGCCGCCGAGGTGCGATGCGATCTGCTTGGTCCACTGGAACGGCGTGTTCGCCGCCCATGCCCACGCGACCGGGACGTGCGGTTCGGTGTCCGGTCCGCCGATCTGGTCGAACTTCGCCAACAAACCCTGCAGGCCCAGCTGGATGCCGTTCAGGCTCGCGACCTCGTTCACGGTGCCTTCGAGCCCGCCCTCCGCCGACGCGCCGTTGTCGCCGACGAGGTAGATGATCAGAGTGTTGTCCATCTCCCCGCTCGCGGCAACCGCATCGACGACGCGGCCGATCTGGGCGTCGGTGTGCTCGAGGTAGGCGGTGTAGTTCTCCATCAAGCGGCTGTAGACCTTCTTCGCTTGCGCCGACTGCTCGTCCCATGCCGGGATCTCCTTCGGACGCGGCGTGAGCTTCGCGCCGGCTGGAACGACGCCCAGCTGCTTCTGCCGAGCGAACGTCTCCTCGCGGTACTGGTCCCAGCCGGCATCGAACCGGCCCTGGTACTTGTCGCGATAGGCCTTCGGCGCGTGGTGCGGTGCGTGCACGCCGCCGGTCGAGAGGTATGCGAACCACGGCTTGTTCGGGTCCGTCGCATTGATGCTGTTGATCCACGCGATGGCCTGGTCGGCGATGTCCTCCGTGAGGTGGTAGCCCTGTTCAGGTGTGCGCGGTGCTGTGATGGGAGACGTGTTGCGATAGAGCACCGGGTAGTACTGGTGCGTCTCGCCGTTCATGAACCCGTAGAAGTACTCGAAACCCCAGGTGCTTCCGGTCGGCCAACGGTCGAAGGGTCCCGCGGGGCTGATCTCCGTGGCGGGAGTGTTGTGCCACTTGCCGAATGCGGCCGTTGCATAGCCGTTCAAGCGGAGCACCTCGGGAAGACCGGTCGTGGTCCTCGGCACCATGCCCGTGTAGCCGGGGTACCCCGTTCCCATCTCGATGATCACGCCGGTCCCCACCGAGTGATGGTTGCGCCCGGTCAACAGCGCAGCCCGCGATGGTGAACACAGCGCCGTCGTGTGCAGCCGGTTGTAGCGCAGGCCGTTCTGGGCCAGTCGGTCGAGCGTGGGCGTGGCCGCGGCTCCGCCGAAGGTGGCCGCGTGTCCGAAGCCGGTGTCGTCGGTGAGGATCAGGAGCACGTTCGGCGCGCTCTTCGGAGCCGTGACCGGCTTGGGGAAGTCCGGCGTCGACTCCTTCCAGGTGCCGCCGATCTTGCCGGCAAACGGTGGCGTGGGCCTCGGCAGCACTTCCTGCCCGGCAGCCGTGGGTCCGGACGATTCACCAGTGCCCGAGAAGGCGCACGCGGCGGTCACGGCGACCAAGGTTGCGAATGGTGCGAAGGATGCGAGGACAGATCGTGTGTGCATGGCGGGCACCTCTTGGACTCCTGCGCGGCGGTTGCAGGCGATCACTTCAACTCGACCGTCGCCGGCGCGTAGGTGATTCAAGCTGCGCACCGGACCACCCGAAACCCACGCCAGCACGATCGCCCTCTCCCGCCACCGCGTCAACGCAGAAGCCTCACCTCACCGCATCCAAGCGGAGTGGCTCGGCTGGATGCGCGGGTGGAGCGAGGACGGCGCACTCATCATCCGGTTCGGCGAGATCGTGCTGGGCTTCGTGCTCACGCTCCTCGGCAGGAAGAAGAGCAGCGGCCCCCAGTGACGCCTGCTGCTGCGCCTCGGCGCCTCGCCGATGCGAGCGGCGTGCGCGCCACGCGGCGACCTTGCCGGTTGCGGGCGAACTCACGCTGCGCCTCGACGCCGCGAGTTGGAACACCGCCCTGCAGCGCCTGGCGCGGTGAGCAAGCCGTTCCCTTGCTCGGCTGCTTGGGGCAGCTGCCAAGTGCCGGCGCGCGCGACGCTGATTACCCGGCGATCGCCGTGTCAGTTGCCGATCGTCGCGTAGACCGCGTTGGAGACGGTGAAGCCGAAACCGTTCGCCGGCGGGTCGAAGCACAGCGCCTGCGTGTAGAGCGCAGCACCGATCGGCCCGGCGACCGCAGGCCACGTCCAGCTCGCGGCGCCGCCTGCACCGGCGATCCCGAGCAGCAGGTCGGGACTCACGTACGCAGCGCACCCTGGCATGTTCAGCAGCAGCGTGAGATCGATGCCGGGCAACGGCGTGAAGCCGAGCACCAGGAAGGCGAGGCTGAATGTCGGGTTCAGGTTCGTCGCGTTCACGGTCCAAGGCTGGCCGAGCGTCATCGCCCCGGCCGAGGCCAACGCCGGCACACCGTTCGTGCCGGCACAGCCCGCGCCGTAGGTTCCGGTGCCGAGCTCCCACGTCTGGTTCGACAGCGTGCTCGGCGCCGCAACGAAGCCGCCGAACCGCACGACCTGACCGTTCGTCGGCAGGAACGCCATCATGTGGTCGCGACCCGGCTGCGTCGTCGTTGCCTGCTGGGTCCAGCGCGTACCATCGAACACCCAGGTGTCGGACAGCACGTTCGCACCCTGACCACCCATCAGGATGCACAGGTTGTGCAGCGGGTCGTAGACGAGCGCGGCGGCGTTGCGCGGCGAGGGTTTCGGGACCGCGAGCGCGGCCTGGAACCAGGTGCCGCTGAAGCCCTCGTACAGCCAGGTCTCGTCGGTCAACGCGAGGCCGTCGTGGCCGCCGAACATCACCGTCATGCCGATCCCGGCGTGGAAGCACATCGCGGGGCGATCGCGCCGGCCCGGATTGCCGATCGTGGCGACCTCTGTCCACGTCGTGCCGTCGTACTCCCAGGTCTGGCTGTTCAGCGTGCCCGCGGCCTGCGTCGACTGGCCGCCGTACATCACGACGCGACCGCGCAAGGAGTCGAAGCAGGCGCCGTAGCGATAGCGCGGCCCGGCGTTCGCGACCGACGTCGCGAGCGCCCACGTGACGCCGTTCCATTCCCAGGTCTCGTACGAGGCCGGCAGCATGCTGAGGTTCGAAGTGAGACCGCCGTAGAGCACGGCGACGTTGCGCGCCGAGTCATGGACCAGCTGCGCGCCGAAGCGGCCCGACGGCGATGTCGGGGGCGTGAGCTGTGTCCACGTCGTGCCGTCGTAGGACCACGTCTCGTTGGTGACCAGCGGCGCATTGCCACCGAACAGCACGAGACCGCCGCTGAAAGGCACGAAGTCCATCGCCGCCGACGCACGAGCGGTCGGCGAAGTGGCAGGCGCCCGCTGCACCCATTGGGCGACGGCAACGCTCGAGGCAGCAACCAGAAGGGCGACGGAACGTGCGGCGAGGGGGTGGAACATGGGGAACAGGAGCCTGCAGACCGCAGACGCCGTTCGCGGGCACGCAGCCAAGGCCGCGCTGAGAATACCATGAAGACGCCTGTGGCGTCCGTTGTCCCCGGCCGTGACGGACGTCACGGGTCGCGCACCGCCGACATCGACCTGCAGTTCGTGTTCGGTGTGCACGAGCCGCACGAACTGCACGTCTTCGCGTGTGAGGGTGTTCCCGCGCAGTCTCGACGAGGCGGGTCAGTTGCCGATCGTCGCGTAGACCGCGTTGGAGACCGTGAAGCCGAAACCGTTCGCCGGCGGGTCGACGGCAGACGGCCGCTGAAGCGGTGATCGCGGCGCAGACTACACAAGGCCGCGCGGCGCGATTCGCTCGAGGTGATCAGCGCTGCGCGCGGCACTCGATGGTCACGGCGACTTCGCCCGCGCCGACGACGACCTCGAGGCTGCTCTCGGGCCCGCCTTGCAGCGAATGCACGACGAGCCGCCCCGGGCATGCGCTGCCGCCCTCGCAATCGTTCGCGGTGGCGCCTTCCCGACCGCCGGCGGCGTCCGCCTGGCGGGCGCCGCGGCCGCCGTGGCGCCAGCTACAGCGCGTTCGGCACGTAGCGCAGGATGATCGAGTCGGCGAGGTTGCCGAAATCGAACGAAAGGCTGGGATGGTCGCCCGGTCCTTCCGAAGCCTGGCCGACCACCCACCCGTCCGTGGCGTTGCGCAGGCTGATGCCGGCCGCGTCCTTGCCGGTCAGGGCGCGGATGCGTTGCCATGTGCCGTTGCGGAGACACAGGGCATAGCCGAGCCAGGTGCGTGTGGTCACGGTGTCGTAGCGCGCCCCGATCAGCACGTGGTCTCCGAGCTTGGAGACATCGAGCGCCGACAAGTCGGTGTCCAACATCTGGTGGGCCTGAGGTGCCAGGTCAAACCGCTGCAGCGTCGCGTTCCAGACCAGCACCATGCCGTCGTCGCCGCTGGCAATGATGACGGCTTGATTTGGACCACTGACGACGGTGCCGTTGGAGGCGGCGATCGCCAGGAGCCGGCCGGAGGTCACCGGCAGGCTCACCGGCGTCCACACCAGACTCCCGGTCGCGGTGCTGCCGCGGAACGCAACCGGGGTATCGGAGACGCCGGCCGTCCAGCCGACGAGCAACCCGACGTTCGGTTCGGGCCAGACGATGCCGCCGATGTATTGTCCCGCCACCAGCGGCGAATTGACCTCCAGCCAGATCGAGCCGAGCGCGACGCCAACACTCGGTGGTGGCGCCGCGAACACGACCGGCGTCGACGTTCCCGTCGTGCGGCCGGTCGCCCAGGCGCTGCCGTCGCTGCTGATCGTCACATCCTCGATCAACGTCTGTTGGATCGGTTGCGAGGAAGTGACCGATGCTGCCGTCCAGGTGTTGCCGCTGTCCGCCGAGTACAGGAACGGACTGATGCCGGCGCTGTTCAAGCCGGCGGCGATCCCGTCACTGCTGTTCCAGAAGGCGACGCTGGCGAGCTTGCCGAAGCCGGCACCGAAGTTGGTGTACGTCCACGTGCAACCAGTGTCCGTCGTCTTGAGCACCGCCCCGTTCTGGCCAACCGCCCAGGCGACCTTCGCATCGTTGGGATCGGCAGCGATGTCCATGAGGCGCTGCTCCTCCACGTCCATCGCGTACAGCGGGCTCGCTTCGAGGAAGTTGTTGGCGTTGTCGGTCGTGCGCTGCAGCACGCCAAAGCCGCCGCCGAAGACGTAGTTGTCGCCATCGGCACTGTCGACGGCGCCGAGCGCAGCGGTGCTGAAGCCGGGAGTCAGGACGCCGTTCACCGGACCCGGCAAGGTCTGCGCGAACCAGTTGTTCGCCCCGATGCGCCGCAGCACGACTCCCGAGTACGCCGCGACCATGGCGCGACCCGGTTCGGCGGTCACGTCATACGGCGTGGGACCGCCTTGCCAGTCCGTGGCCCAGGTGAAGCCCCCGTCGGTGGTGCGATAGCCGGTGCCTGGACCGTTGGCGCCGACGCCTCCGAATACATAGCCGACGGCCTGAGCCGGCGTCGCACCGCGTTCGAAGGCGACGCTCCACGGCTCGACCATGTTGCCGCTGCTTCCCGGATAGGTCGCATCGTCGAGGGTGATCATCCACCGGCGGCCAAGGACCGACTGCGGATCCGCTGCATCGGTGGCGAAGACCACGCCGTGGCCGCTTTGCCCCGGTGGTTCCCACTCGGCCGCGGCGATGGCCCGGAAGCCGCCCAGGGTGCCGACGGCGGTCAACTCGTAGAACTCGAACTCAGCGGGGTCGAGCGCGGTGCCTTGGTAGTTGGATCCCTGTGCGTACAGGCCAAGCGATGTCCAGGTCGCGCCACCGTTGACCGTCGACTTGAGCACGCCGAGGCCGGCGACCATCACGATCGTGTTGCTGAAGGCGTGCACGGCCCACAGCGTCGCCGGCGCATTGCTGGCGTCGCGGACGATGGCGCCGAAGTTGCTCCACGTGCTGCCGCCGTCGGTGGTGCTCAGCACGCGGCCGCCGCGCCCGACCGCGAAGCCGTTCAGGTTCTGGTCATCGTGGAACTCGATGTCGAGCAGCGTGTGGGTGTAGTCCGTCGGCGTGACCGCGAACTGCCAGGTCACACCGGCGTCGGTGGTGCGCCACAGGCGGCCACCATCGCCGCCGGCGAGGATGCGTTGCGAACCGCCGACCATCGCGGTGTGCACGGCGCGAATGTCACCGCCCCAGACGTGGCGGAACTGATGGTCGGGAAGCGCGGGAGGTGTGCAGTTCTGGGCGGTCGCAGCAGCGAGCAACAAGGCGACGCTGACGCACGGAGCAGCGATGGATGTCATGAGGTTCCTCGAGCAAAGGGATGCAGCCCTTCTGTCCGCACGCGCGGCGAGAGTTCGCGCAATCCCGCCGATCCGCAGCTCGGCGACAGCACCGCGGCGGCGGCACCGCGCGGCAACGCCTGCTGGGCGTGGCGATGCGACGCGGCGGTTTCCCCACCGCCCGCGCGCCTGGTCGCGCGGGCCCGACATCGCTTACGCTGCGCGATGCTCGCGTGCGCTCTCGCCTTCGTCCTCACGATCGCCCTGGTACCCGCCCAGGTCTCGCTGCCGGGGGCCGGTGGCCAACGCTTCGTCGACTTCAGCCAAGAGCTCGCCCACCCCGGCGCGCTCGTCGCCGTCGGCAGCGGGTGTAGGAAATTGGAGCAGCGTCCGAGACCACCCGGGACGGCCCCACGGTCTCCCGTCTGCGGAACCCCGTCAAGTCGCACCCTTGCTGACCCGCAGCTCCAGGCGTTCTTGCCGACGATTCGCCCACCGAGCACACCGGTGTCCCGCCGCGACCGCTTTCGGTCACCGCGCGCCTCGCGTCATCGTCGTCCGCTTCACTCCCACGTCAGCTCCCGCAGTGGTCCCCGAACTCCTCGAGCCACACGCGGTGCAGCGCCAGCAGATCGGCTCGCGTCAGCTTCGCGCGCGTCCGCAGGGCAAGGCGGCGCACGAACGAGTCGCGTGACGAACAGCAATTGCGGGCAGAATCGGCAGAGAATCCGCGGACCGCGGCGTCTAGTGCTTGCCATGACGGCTCTGCCCCACGACCTGCAACGCCTGCTCGCTGAAGAGCCGTTCGTGCGTGCCCTCGCGCAGCAGCTCGTCGCGGGTGAAGCCGACGAAGTCGTGCAGCAGACGTGGCTGCGGGTGCTCGAGCGCCGGCCGGGCCTGCTGCAGAAGCCGCGCCAGTGGTTGGCGAGCGTCGTGCGCAACCTGGTTGCGGACCGTCACCGCCGCGACCGTCGCCGCGACGAACGCGAACGCGAGATGGCGCCAGCGGGTGGTGTGCTGTCGGCGAGCGATCTGGTCGCGATCGAGGAGACGCGCCGGGAGCTGGTGGCTGCGGTCAACGCGCTTTCCGACCCGCTGCGCGTAGTCGTGGTGCTCCGCTTTTACGAAGGCCTGCCACCGCGCCGCATCGCCGCCCGGCTCGGCGTGACGCCGTCGGCCGTCAGCAACCGCCTGCACGCCGCGATCCGCGAACTGCGCCAGCGGCTCGACGCGCGCGGCGGACGCCGCGCATGGGTGCTCGCGCTTTCGCCGATCGCGAACGCGCCGTGCGAGCTGCCTTGGCGTGAGCTCGCTGCGCCGTCGGCGGCAGAGGCCGCAATCGGGGTGATCGCCATGACGACGAAAACGAAGATCGTTGCTGCGTCGGCTGCTGTGTTGGTGGGTGCACTCGCCATCGTCACCTGGCCATTGCTGCGCGAGCCCGCGGTTGTGCCGACCGCTGCTCACGAACGCGCGGCTCCCGTTTCGGCGGCCCTCGCGGACGCGCACGGAGACACGCCGCAGCCGGCGGAGCCGCTGCAGCGGGACGTCGTTCCGGTGCCCGCAACGGACCGAGCCACGACCGGGACGGTCGCGGTGCACGTTCGCTACGGCGACGAGCCGGCCGTCGCGAGCGGGGTCACCGTGCATTGCTACGATGATCGGCTCGGCAAGCCGCTGCGCAGCGCGATCACCGACGAGGCCGGCAAGGCGCGCCTCGAAGGCATCCCACCGGGGCGCATCGAAGTCTTCGCGGCGGTGCACGCGTTGGGTGGACGGAGCGTCGAAGTGGCGGCAGGGACGGAGTCCGAGTGCACGCTCGAGCTCACCGGCGGCATCACGCTGACGGGCGTCGTCGTCGACTCGCGCGGTCTTCCGGTCGGCGGCGCACAGCTCGAGCTGTTGCCGGCGCCTGGGATGCCGATCGCTTGGCCCGGCATCACGGCCGCGGACGGCACGTTTGCGCTGCGACAGTGCCAGCCGACCTGCCTGATCAGTGCTCGCGCCGTCGGACACGCGGCCTCGCAGACTTACCTGGTGAATGCAAAGCCCGGCTCGATCGAACACGTGCGGATCGAGCTGCGAGCTGCAGGCGGGTGCGTCGCCGGCCGGATCGTCGATCGGGAAGGTGCACCGGTCAGCGGCGCGGTGCTGCAAGTCGGATCGCGCGCTTCCGAGAACCAGTCGATGACGGCGCAGGGCGGCGAGCCGCTCGCGGCGCAAGTGTCGGCGGACGGCGACGGCCGCTTCCTGGCGGTCGGCGTTGCCGCAGGCGCGCATCCGGTCCTGGCTCTGGCGACGGGCCTCGCACCGTGGCGAGGAACCGTCGACGTCAGCGCCGGCGCGACCACGCAACTCACCGTCACGCTGACGCCGGGCGTGACGTGTTGCGGCACCGTCCGCTCGGCGGAGGGCCTGGCGCTGGCCCGCGTCGACATCGCCTACGTCGACAACGACCACTGGTTCCGCATCGAGACACGCTCCGAGGGCGATGGCTCGTTCACGTTGGCGGGTGTGCCGCCCGGCGAGACGGTGCTCGGTGCCTGGCACCAGAAGCACGGCAGGGGCTCCGTCGTCGTGCACGGCGCCGATGGGGAGACCGTGCGGCGCGACATCGTCGTGTCGGCCGGCGTCGTCCTTCGCGGTCGCGTGCTCGACGGCGACGGCGCCCCGCTCGCGAGCGTGGTGATCCATCTCGAGGGGACGAAGACGTGGCTGGACGGGGCGTCCAGCGATCGGCAGGGCAACTTCGTCGCCAACAACTGCCCGGTCGATCAGCGCATCACCGCGCGCATCACGCAGCGCGGTCATCTCGCATTCGTGCAGAGCGACATCGATCCGCGTGCCGGCGAGGTCGTGCTCCGCCTCGAGCGAGACACGGCGCCCCCTGCGCGCATCGTCGCACGCGTGCTGCGCGCGGACGGCACGCCGGCGGCGGGCGACACGGTCGAGGTTCTCCGCACCGACGCGATCAACCCGTGCGAGGCAGCGACGCTCGCGGCCGATGGCACGTGCACGTTCGACGTGGCGGCCGGCACCTGGCGCCTGTTCGTGTCCGCCAAGAACCACGCGCCATACGCGACGGAGCCGCGGCGGGTCGATGCCGGCGCAGCGTGGGACGCGGGCACGATCCAGCTCGATCGGGGCGGCATCGTGCGCGTCGCCGACGGCGAGGGTCCGGCGCTCGAGTATCGCATCGTGACGACCGACGGCCGGCGCCTCGGCAGGCTGCAGTCTCCGGCGCTGCCGCAGCGCTCCGACCTGCTGAACGCCGGGGACTACGTGCTGCTCGTGCGCGGTGAGAACGTCGCGGCGCACGCGATTCCGTTCACGATCCGCAGCGGCGAAGAGACGGTGGTCGCCGTGAAGCGCACCGCGGGAGTGCGGCAGCGCTTCACGTTCACAGGCGTCAAGTCGTTCGAGCTGCGGGCCGGCGGCAGGCACGTGGCGAGCTGCGAGACGCAGGAGTCGCTATGGCTCGCGCCGGGCGACTACTCGTTGACCGCGCGCGCCGGCGACACGACGGCGACCGTGTCGTTCACGGTCGCCGCCGTCGAGGGGCCGCCGGTGCACGTCGAAGTGCGCTGAGCACGCGGTGGCGGACCTTCGCCACGAAGGCCGCGCTGATCGCTGGCTTCGGCCGCATGGCAAAGAAGCTCGACGACACGCTGCAGTTTCCTGACTATCCGGCCGGGGCGAGCGGCAACTTCGTCGTTTCGGCGGGAATCCGCGGCAGCGAGTGGCGGGTCGGCTTGTCGATGGACGTCGCCGGCCTTGCGAAGGTGCTCACGTCGCAGACGCCCCGATGACTTGTGGCGCACGCGACGAGGGTCGCGGCCGTCGGCGGTGATCTGGCCGTGAGGGCCGCGATCACTGGAGCGACACGTCATGGCTCGAAGCGCTCGTCGGCGCGATGCGCCGGCCGCTGAAACCGGCGAGCCACAGACAGGCGCCGATGCCGGCGACGCCCGACGCGAGCAACACCATCATGAACACCTCGAGCCCGGCCATCATGTTGCCGCTGGTGTCGCGTCGCTGTTGCTGCCACTGCACGTACATCGCGAAGCCGCCTACGACCCCGAGCAGCACGAGCCCGCAGCCGACGAAGCGCAGCACGCGGTGCGTAGTCGGACTGCTGCGCTTCCACCGCGCGAGCCACAATCCCAGCAGGGCGCCAGCCGCCGCACCGAGCCACGCGTAGGCGTCGCTGTGATCGACAGCGTCGAGGTTCTCGACGACGATCTGCGCCGACACCGCGCCCATGGCAGCCAGCGCGGCAGCCGTGCAGACGTAGTACCCAACTGCCCAGACCGCCCATGGCACGTGCATGTCTGCAATGATGGCCGGTCGCGGCCCGGACTTTAGCGACCCGCCCCGTTGCCGACTGCGGCGCCCTCGCGCCGCGCCGCCGGGCCGTTACCCTGCCGCAATGAAGCCGCGTGTCCTCGTCACCCGCCACGTCTACCCCGCGGCGATCGCGGTCCTGCAGGAGCACTGCATCGTCGACTATGTCGACAGCTATGACGTGCTCGACGAAGCGCGCCTGCAGAAGAAGCTGCAGCACGCGCACGGCGTCGTCTGTCAGCTCACCGATCCGATGAACGCCGGCGTCATTGCGGCGGCACCGCTGCTGCGCGTCATCGCGCAGATCGCCGTCGGCGTCGACAACATCGCGGTGCCAGCGGCGACGGCGCGCAAGATCGCCGTGACGAACACGCCCGGCGTGCTGACCGAGGCGACCGCGGACCTCACGTTCGCGCTGCTGCTCGCGACCGCGCGCGGCCTGCCCTCGGCCGAACGCTTCCTGCGCGACGGCAAGTGGCAACGGTGGGACGTCGACCTGTTGTGTGGCAGCGACGTGCACGGGCGCACGTTGGGTCTGGTCGGCTTCGGCGGCATCGCCCGCGCAGTCGCACGCCGCGCGCGCGGCTTCTCGATGCGCGTGCTCTACGCGAGCCGCACGCCGGCCGCCCGCGAGGTCGAGCAGGAGCTGCAGGCGATCCAGGTGCCGCTCGACCTGCTGCTGCAGCAGAGCGACTTCGTCTCGCTGCACGTCCCGCTGTTGCCCGAGACACGGCACCTGATCGGCGTCGAACAACTCTGTCGCATGAAGCGCAGCGCGTTCCTGATCAACACGTCGCGCGGTCCGGTCGTCGACGAAGCGGCGCTCACGGCCGCACTCGAAGAAGGCCTGCTCGCCGGCGCGGGACTCGACGTCTTCGAGCACGAACCGCAGGTGCACGCGGGTCTGCTGGCGCTGCCCAACGTCGTGCTGCTGCCGCACGTCGGCAGCGCGACGGCCAGCGTACGCACGCTCATGTGCACGACCGCGGCCCGCAACTGCGTCGCGGTGCTGACCGGCGAACGGCCGCCGAATCCCGTCAATCCCGAGGTGCTCGCGTGAGGGAGCTGCTGCGGCGGCTGTTCGAGGCGGCGCTGCGCGACATCGACCCGGCCGCGCAGATGGCTCCGGTCGTCGACGAATGGCGCGGCCGGGCCGGCGCCGGCCACCCGTTCCTCGTGCTCGCGTTCGGCAAGGCCGCGCGGCCGATGGCGCGAGCACTCGTCGACGGTCTGCCCGCCGCGAACTGGCGCGGACTCGTCGTGCCGCCAGAACCCGACGACGCGCCGTTGCCGCCGTTCGAAGTGATCCCGGGTGGCCACCCGCTGCCGACGGCCGGCAGCATGCGCGCCGCAGCGCGCGCGCTCGAGCTCGCGCGCGGAGCGACGCGCGACGACGTCGTGCTGTTCCTCGCCTCGGGCGGCGGCTCCGCCATGCTCGAGCTGCCGGCCGATCCGACCGTGACGATCGAGGATCTGCGGAGCTTCTACCAGGCACTGGTCGGCTCGGGTGCCGGCATCGTCGAGATCAACACCGTGCGGCGTCACGTGTCGGCCGTGAAGGGCGGCCGGCTCGCGCTCGCGGCCGCTCGAGCCTCGGTGCAGGAGACCGTCGAGATCTCCGACGTGCCGGACGTGCGCGGCGCTTCGGTCGCTTCGGGTCCGAGCACGATCGACCCCACGACGCTGGCCGATTGCCGTGCCGTGCTGGATCGCTTCGGAATCTGGCCGATCGTGCCCGCAGCCTTGCGGACCAGGATCCAGAGCGGTGAGTTGCCGCCGTCGCTGCGCCCGGACTCACCAACGATGGGCCAGCTCGTGTTCACGCGCATCGGGTCGAACCACCACGCGCGGGCCGAGCTGCGCCGACATGCAGAGGCCACCGGCCTGTTCGTCGTCGAGGACCAGAGCGTCGACGACTGGCCATACGAACGCGCTGCTGCGCACCTGCTCGATCACCTCGATCGCCTGCACCGCAGCCATCCCGGCCGCGCTGTCGCGATCCTGACGGGCGGGGAACTCTCGGTGCCGTTGCCCACGAGCCCCGGAGCCGGCGGACGCAACCAGCAGTTCGCGCTCGCCTGTGCGCTCGAGATCCACGGCCGCCCCATCGCGGTGCTCAGCGCCGGCACCGATGGCATCGACGGCAACTCAACTGCCGCGGGCGCGGTCGTGGACGGCACCACCGTGGCGCGCGCGAAGGCCCACGGCTTCTCCGTACCCGGTGCCCTGGCCCGCTTCGATGCGTTCCCGCTGCTGCACGCACTCGGCGACACCGTGATCACAGGGCCGACCGGCACGAACGTGCGCGACCTGCGGCTGCTCGTGCACGCGGGCTGATGCCACACCGCGTTCGGATGTCAGTTCGAGACGCTCACGGAACCGTGATCTGCTCGGGCGCGCTCGAGCACACGGAAGGCCTCGAGTTCGGCAAAGCGTTCAGCTACGCGGACGCAGGCCGGCGACAGGTATGATCGCGCGCAGGCCGGGACGGCGGGTCCTGGCGGACCTTCCCATCCACGAGAGGAGCACCATGAAGACTCTGCCCAGGTTGATTCTGATCACCGCGTCGTCGCTGCTGCTCGGCGCCGTCCCGATGACCACGCCGGCGACGTTCAGCATGAACTTCTTCGGCGTCACGAGCAGCGCGACCTCGGCCGACGGGACGTGGTCCTCGAACGGCGGCATCAGCGAAGTCGGGAGCTTCACGATGTCGTGGACGCTGTCCGGCAGTCAGCTTGCACACCTGAACGCGACGCTCGTCGGCAAGCAGGGGTCGATCACGTTTGGCGGGGCGCTCCGGCGGGTCGCGACGAGCCCGACGGACTCCGAGTTGACGGGGCCCATCCGCCTCACTGGCGGCACCGGCTTCTATTCCGGCATCCGTGGAATCGGCAAGGCGGCGCTGACGATCAACGCCGGCTCGCTGACTGGAACGATTGGCGGCCAGACGAACTGAACGCGGCAACTCCGATCGATGACGCCAGTCACGGGCTTCATGATCATGCCCCGAATGCTGGCATGAGCGCGACGCCGGCACGAGCAGAAGCCTGACTGTCTGCGTGAGGACTTCGGGCGGTCTTCGGGCGGTCGCCGCACGCCCGGAGCCCACGTTCGCGACCACCCCGAAACCGGTGCCCGCACTGTGCACGCCGGCAACATTCGAACCTCGCGCGCAAGGCCATCGCTTCCGCGTCGACGCACGTGGCGGTGCCATGGTGCGGGCCAGGACGCTCAATCCGGGACTCCAATCGACTGACGCAACGAGTCGATTGGTGACGCAGCAACCGGGAGATGGCAACGGGAATGGGGACAGCTCGCAAGCCAGCTGCGCTGGCACTGGCACTCGCAGCCGCTGCGTGCGGCGGCGGCACCGGCGCGGGGAACTCCGGCGCCGCGAACTCCTCGTTCGGCGTCGTGCACCTGCTCGACCATGCTCCGGCGGCAGATGCGGTCCAGGTGCCGGTCGACACGACGATCTCGCTCGAGTTCGACTCGGCCATGGCACTCGACAGCTTCGGCGACGAGGACACGTGGTTGCGCAAGGTGGGCTCGTCGCAGAACGTGCCCGGCACGTTCGCACGCAGTGGCATCACGCGCGTCGCGTTCACGCCGAACGCCGCGCTGGACCTCGAGTCCGACTACGAGTTCCAGTTGTCGGCGCTGACCTGCGACCAGGCGGGCCGCATCCTCGACGTCACGGTGCTGTTCGGCTTCCGCACTTTCGATGCGACGCCACCGCGGATCACCAACATCGACGTCCAGAACGGCAGCCAGAGCGAGAGCCGGACACGCACCTACACGGTGACGTTCTCGGAGCCCATTGCGAGCAGCTCCGTCTCGCCTGCGACCTTCCACCTGCGCGACGTCTCCGGCCAGAAGTATGCGGCGTCCTACACGGTGGCCGGCAACCGGGTCACGCTCGACCCGTATTTGGACCTGCCGGGCAGTCGCCAGCTCTTCCTGCTGACGAAACCCGGCATCACGGACCGCGCCGGCAATCCGGTCGGCGCAGAATCGAGGACCGGCTTCCGCACCGCAGTCGACGTCGTTGCACCGAGCCTGCTCTCGACGTGGCCGGCCATGAACCAGACCGGTGTCTCGCCGGTCGTGCAGCCGACTTTCACGTTCGACGAGTCGATGGATCCGGCGTCCGTCCAAGCGGCGTCGCTGCTGTTCCAGGACCAGTTCGGCAGCGTCGTGCCGTTCGCGATCGAGAGCGACCCCTCGCAGCGGCTGCTGCGCGTGCGACCGACCGTCACGCTGCAGACCAACCGCGGCTACACGATGGCATTCATGCTCGGCAGCGCCGCCGCCACCGACGTCAGCGGCAATCCGTTGTCGGCGACCCAGGCGCTCGCGTTCACGACCGGGAGCGACGTCATCGCCCCCGTCGTCAGCGCGAGCTCGCCCGCGAGCGGCGAGTCGCGCGTGCCCGGCAGCGTGGTCGCCGACGTCGTGTTCAGCGAGGCGCTCGACGGCGCGAGGATCTCGAACGACACGGTCTCGCTGCTCGTCGACGGCGAGCCGTGGACCGCGGTCGTGGCGACGCCGACTCCCGATTCGATTCGCGTCACGCCAGTGCTCGAGCTGCCGACCGATGCCGAGTGCAGCGTGAAGCTGCAGGGTGGCCAAGGGGGTCTGCGCGACCTCGCTGGCAACGTGCTGGCCGACGAGGTCGTGGTGTCGTTCACGACTTCGTCCGACGCCGGCGTGCCCCAGGTGCTCATGCTGCCGCCCGAAGGCGCCGCGGGCATAGCACCGAGCTCGCGCGTCAGCTTCCTGTTCGACGCGCCGATGGATCCGTCGACGCTGAACGAGAACACCCTGCGCGTGCTCGAAGACACGGGACAACCACTGCCCGGCACGCTCGCGGTGAGCGGAGGCAGCCGCGTCGTGGCGTTCACGCCGCAGACACCGTTCTCGCCGAGCACGTATTACAGGCTCGAGGTCAAGGGTGGCAGCGCGGGCGCGCGTCGCGCGAGTGGCAACTGGTTCGCGGCCGATCAGCGCGCGCGGTGGCGGACCGGCACGGGAGCCGACTCGCAGGCACCCGTCGTGTCGGCGACCGTGAACGGCATCCACCAGAGCCGTCTGCCCGGCCTGATCGTGCCGAACCACGGTTTTGCGATCGACGTGTCGGCCTCCGACAACACGAGCCAGTGGGTCGACATGGGCACCGTCGAAGTGATCTTCCAGGGCAACGGTTCGGCGCCTGGTGCCGCGACGCTGCTCGCGACGAGCTCGTTCGGCTACAACTTCTCGCGCGTCGAGGTGCCCGAGACGGCAGCGCTGACGGACGGAGTCTGGAACATGACGGTGACCGTGCGCGACCTCTCGGGCAACGTCGGCACGTCGAGCCCCGTGTCCCTGACCGTCTCGACACCGACGGGCCGCGCGTTGCCGTTCGAGCGCACGCAGGTGGTCTGGGTCCGCACGGATCTCGATCGCATCGGCGGCGGGATGCCGGACTTCGATGGCGACCTGCGGCTGCTCGGTCTCACCACGGCCGGCGACCCGATCGGCACGAACACGTGGATGCGCAACCTCGTGTTGAACGGCATCCTGGCCAAGAGCAACCACCTGTTCGGCCGCGGCAGCCGCGGCGAGCCGCTCGATGCCGGTTCGGTCGGACTTCGTTTCACGAAGCGCGAGCCGATCGGGCTGCCACACATGCAGATCGCGCTCGGCGGCTTGGACCCCGAGGGCTCGCGCACGCGCGTCTACGGCGACGAGAGCACGGGAGTGCTGGGCCGAGCCTACTACGACTACTGCAACGGCAACCCGAGCGAACGCAACATCTCGACGAGCCCGGGGCTCGGCGTGTTCTGCCGCGAGATGTGGCTCTATCAGGCCAGGATCCACCTGCAGGTGTGGCCCTCCTGGCAGACGAGCTTCGCGCAGAAGTTCCTGCCGCTGAGCCCGGACATGGGCGGCACGCCGGCCGGCGCGCACGCGCTCGACTCCATCGTGCTGTCATCGAGCTTCGACTATGGCGCGGCCACCACGTCGCAGCGAGCACGCTGGCAGGTCGTCATGGACGCGGCCGACGACTGGGCCTCGGTCATGGGCGTCATCCTCGCACACGAAGTCGGTCACTCGGTCGGTCTCGTCGCCCCCGGCCCGGCTCCGCAGGGACTCTACGGCGACTCGTCGCTGCACAACACCTTCGCGGGAGCGACGGACGTCATGGCACCATCGGTCGGCTACGAGGCCATGATCACGCTCGACTATCGCTTCCGCGACATCGATCTCGCCTACCTGCGCCACGAGGTACTGCTGCGATGAAGAACCTCGTCTGCAACGTAGCCACGATGTTCCTGCTGCTCGCGGTCCCTGCCGCGGCACAGGATCAGGCGACCGCGTTGTCCACCGCCGCGCGCGCGGCTGCCGTGGTCGTCCGCGCGACCGTCGTGGCGGCGACCGACCCGTCGCCCGAGTGGCATCGCCTGCAGTTCCGGACCGTCGAGGTCCTGAAGGGCACGCCTGGTGCGTCGTTCACGCTGCTCGAGCCCTCGGGCGCCTGCTGCGGCCGCAGCCTGTTCGCATTGCAGGCGGGGCAAACGTGTCTCTTGTTCCTGCGGCAGCACGGCGCACTGCTGCATCCGTTCGGCGGCTCGCGCGGCGTGCTGCCCGACGCGCCCGAGATCGTGGCCCACGTGCGGGAGCTGTTGCAGACGGGCAGCAACGCGGCGTTGGCGCGCCTGCTCGCGCGCAATCTCGTGCACGCAGAACCCCGCATCGCCGACGATGCGGCGCACGCGCTGGCCGTGCTGCCACAGCTCGAGCTCGCTGCGCAGGAACGCCGGCTGCTCGTCGATGCACTCGACGAAGCGCTGCGCCGTGCCCTTGCGCGGTCCGCGCCACTGGTCGAAGCCGCCGTTCGCCTGCAGGACGCCGCGATGGTCGACGAGCTCGTGCGCGCCTATCTCGGAGCCGACCGCGCCGATCACATGGCGCTGCTGCGGAAAGGACTGTCTCGCTGCAGCCCGGCCGAGGTCTCGAACCGACTGCCGATACACGTCGGCGCCGACGAACGGCGCGCGCTGCGCGCCGCGGAGCTGCTCGTCGACCTGCCGGCCACCGACGCGAGGCAGGCCCTGCTCGCGATGCTGCGCAACCAGAGCAGCCCACGCGTGCAGCTGTGCGTTGCCGAAGGCCTCCTGGCCGCAGGGCTGCGCAGCGAGCAGCTGACATCGGTGCTGCCGGCTCCCGTGCTGGACCTCGCGCAACGCCGGCTGGACGCACCGCGCACCTTCCGCTCGATCACTCCACATCGCTGATGAAGCCCACCACCGAAAGCCGACCGGACGCAGCGACCGCAGGGGCACCGAGATCCTTGCTGCCGCCCGCGTTGCTGTTGCTGCCGCTCGAGCAGCTTCACCTGCCGACCGAGCACTCCGCGATCCTCGAGGAGCAGAACCTGCTGACGCTCGGCGACGTGCTGTTGCAAACACCCGAGCAGCTGGACGCGGACGGGCTGCCCGACGATTGCATCGCGTCGCTGCGCGCTGCCGTAGCCAGGGTGTTGCACGACGGACTCGCGCAGTTCTCGAGCGTCGAGAACACGCGCGACTGGCCGACCTTGCGGGTGCAACTGCTGGCGCCGCTCGACAACGACGAGCGACAGCTGCTTGCGAGCCTCGTTGGCCTCGAAGCGCCACCGGTCAAGCATCCCGAGCTGGCCCGCCGGCGCGGCCTCTCGCTCGCGGCGCTCGAGGAGAAGGTCAAGCAGATCCGCGTGCGCCTGCACGATCGCCAGGCGCCGCTCATGGGCAGGCTGCGCTACGAAGTCGGTCGCGAACTGGAGTCCTTCGACGGCGTGCTGCTCGCCGACCACGTCGCGACGGGCTCGCTGCTGCAGATCGTCGCGCAGGCGACGGACGATCCGTGCTCGGCCCTGCGGCTCGCCGCGTTCTGCTTCCCACGCGAATTCCACTTCCATCGCGACCGCCTGTTCGGCGTGCCGCCGAGTCGTTTCCGCACGCTGCTGCGCGCCTTGCCGCGCCTCGTGGCGCCACACCGGCTGCCGCTGCCGATCGACTTGCTCGCGGCCGAGCTCGTGGAACTCGAGCTCGACGTGCCGCGCGGCCTCCTGCTGCACGTGCTGCGACTCGAGCTGCACGTCGCGATCGAAATCGACGAAAAGGCCGGCGAGGTCGCGATGGCCGACCCGCGTTCGCCCGAGGCGCGCCTGCAGGAACTGTTGCTCGAAGCAGGCAAGCCGCTGCCGCTCGACGAGCTGCTCTTCGCCTACCGCGACCGCTATCGCCGCGCATCGCGCGCGCGCATTCTCTCGAGCATGCAGCACGACTCCGCCTTCGTCACGCTGGGACCCAACACCTGGTCCCTGCGCCGCTGGCACGAAGGAGAACTGCACGCGCTCACGCCGCTCGTCGACAGAGTGGCCCGTCGCATCTGCGCGGAAGGTGGCCGCCACAACGTCGCGAGCCTGCTCGTCGACGACAAGCCGAACGATCGCAAGACCTGGCTCGTGCTCGACCGCCTGGCCACCGATCCACGCGTGCGCCTGCTCGGTCGCGGGGACGCCTGCCCGGCCACGCACAACCGTTCCCAGGTCCTCGACGAGCTGTTGCGCGACTTCCGGCGCGCTGCGGGCGACGTCGTCCTGAGCCTGTTCGTGCAGAACCAACCACCCGCCAAGAGGCGCCTCGTCGAACGCCTGCTGCGTTGGAATCGCCTCTTCGTACTGGTCAACGACGACCGCATCGACATGCTCTCGAACTACCCGTTCGACGACGCGCGGCTGCGACAGCTGCTCTCGATCGTGAACAAGCACCTCGCGCAGCGCACGGGCTATGCGCAGGTCACTGCACTCAAGACGCTGATCGACCGCGCCGAGCTCGGAGGCAGCTGGCTCACGCCCGAGCTGCTCGCCGACCTGCTGCGGCGGCACGGCTCCTTCGAAGTACTGCCGAACTCCATCGTCGCGCGGCGCGATCTCGGCCTCGGCGCATCGCTGATGCGCACCGTGCGGCAGGCGCTGCGCGAGGCCGGCTACCCCGTGACCGTCGACGATGTCTTGCGCGCGCGCCCCGACCTCAACGAGTTCGCGAACGTGCTCGAAGACCTGATCGGGACCGACCCTCTCGTGCAGTCACACGACGGCTCGCACTTCACGCTGATGTGAGCGCAGGGAGCCGCCTGCCCTCAGGGACGGCGGCGGGCCAGCCGTCGCGGTCCGCGAGGTGATCGCAGACCCGCACGCACGGCCAGGCGAGCAGTGCGCCCGCGACGACGTCGGTCGCCCAGTGGTAGCGCAACAGGACCGTGCTCGCGATCAGCAACAGGCCGAGCGGCAGCAGGCCCCAGAACCAGCGGCGGTTCCAGCGCCACGACACGATCAGGCTCACGATCGTCAACATCGTGTGGCCGCTCGGGAAGCAGTTGTGGGGATTGCACTCGCCGGCGTCGATCACGTGCCGCAGGAAGGGTGTGAGCCACAGCCCCTGCGGCTCGGCGGCGTGCGCGAGCACGAGCTGCGGCGACAGTGTGGGCACGAGCACGTAGCCGAGGTAGCTCGCGAGAAAGCCCGAGACGACCAGGAACATCGCGCGGTCGAAGGCAGCCCACCCGCAGCGCCGCCATGCCGAGAGCACGGCCGCGATCGGGATGAAGTAGAAGGACGCGTAGACAACCTGCAGCAGCTCGACGCACGGCGGAGCCAACCAGCGGTCGGCGAGCACCGCGATGTCGGTTCCGAACACGACGCGATCCCACTGCAACCACACGTACTCCCACGGTTCCGGGTACGCACGCGGCAGCAACCAGGTCATCGCGGAGAACACGGCCGGCAGGCCGAACACTGCGAGCGCGCCGCGCCAGAACCGCGCTTTCGCGGGCGTTCGCACCGCGACCTGGCGCACCGCGAGCACCGCAGCGAGCAAGCTCGCATGCAACACGAAGTGCTTCTGGGCCTCCGCGCTCTGCGTCGCGCCGCCTGCGAGCACGTTCGCGGCCAGTACGGCGATGAGGTAGACGATCCACACCCGCTCGAGGGTAGGTCGCGGGTTCACGGAGCCGATGCCTTGGCGGCGCCGACGCGCCCGACCGCGGGATGGCTCGCGGTGACTTCGCTGCTCGACGCGGTCTTGCCGTCGTAGCTCAACAATCGGCCCTTGCCGCTCTCGATGGTCTCGATGTGCACGGGCCGCTGCCACAACCGGCAGAGCCCCTGCAGCGTCAGCTGCGCCATTTCGATCTGGAGGTCACCACCGACCCACTCGTGCACGAGGTAGAGCTCGCCGCGGTTCTTGTAGTTGCCGTCGACGACCTTGATGATCGGGTTGCCGAAGTTCGTCAGCGCGGCGAGCAGCTGTTCCTTCACCTTCCTGTAGTCGCGGTCGACGATCACGAGCTGGCCCGTCTGTGGATCCTGCCCGTAGACGAACATCTTCTGGTCTTCCGCGAACTCGGGCGTCACGAACTCGTCGATGAACGTGACGTCGTTGTAGATGCGCCGCACCTCGAACACCTTCTCCCGCCCCTGGTTGGTCGGCCGGTGCCACTTGCGACGCCGCTCGGGGTCGTCGCAGGCCTGGTATTCGGCGCCGAAGCGCCCGTGGTCCCATCTCTCTTCGATGTGCCGGAACAGCTCCACGCCGATCTTGTAGGGATTGATCTGACCGGGCCGCGTCGCGAGCGTGCCGCTGTGCGTGTCGCAGTACTGCACGATCTCGCTGGCATCGCAGAGGTGCCGCGTCATGAGCTTGCTGTGCCAGAACACGGCCCAGCCTTCGTTCATGATCTTGGTCATGCCCTGCGGCGCGAAGTAGTAGGCCTCCTCGCGCAGCATCGCGAGCACGTCCTGCTCCCACGTCGCGAGCGGCGCGTGCTCGAGCAGGAACTTCAACACGTCGCGCGCCGGTCGCGCCGGGAACTGCTTGCTCTGTTTCTCCTTGGCCTCCATCCGCTCGCGCTCCCGCCGCAGGAACTCGGGCGGGTTGATGTAGCGGTCCATGTAGTCCTTGGCCGCGATCTTGCGCACGATGCGCTCGTCCTGCCGCGCATCCTCGGCCTCGGGTGTGGCGTCGTGGCGCTCGTCGGTGCCGCGATCGATGTAGGGCGAGTACGGGTCGATCAGGTTGTCGAGCGAGTGCACGACGTCGATGAAGTTCTCGACGCGCTCCTGGCCGTAGCGATCCATGTAGCGGCGGATGCGCGCACCGTGGTTCGCGAGCACGTCCATCATCTTGCGCGACGTGTGCTGGAACCACGCGTTGTTCTTGAAGAAGTCGCAGTGGCCGTAGACGTGCGCCATCACGAGCTTCTGCTCGGTCAGCGCGTTGCTCCGCATCAAGTACGCGTAGCAGGGGTCGTTGTTGATGACGAGCTCGTAGATCTTCGACAAGCCATACGCGTACGACTTCGTCAGGTGCTCGTACTCCATGCCGAAGCGCCAGTGCGGATACCGCGTCGGGAAACCGCCGAAGCTCGCGATCATGTTCAGCTCGTCGTGGTCGACGAGCTCGAAGATGACCTCGTAGCAGTCGAGGCCGTAGCTCTTGGCGAGGTCGCGCGTCTCGTCGCGCAAAGCGGCCAGGTCGGGGGTCAGGTTGCCCATGCGAGCGTCGGGGGAATCGTCAGTGGTATCGGCAGTTGCCGCGTGAGACTAAGGCGGATCCGGGCCATGGCAACGCCGGACGGGGGTTACCTGCCGCGGCAGGCCCCGGCCTCACTTCCTGCCGGCGCCGAGACCGGGGAAGCGCGACGCCTGCACGATCCACCTCGTCAGTTGCCGTTCGTCGAGATCGGCGGCGCGCTCGACGTCGACGCCCCGTGTTGCTTGCCGGTGCCGACCGGCGGCACCGGAGTCAGCTTCGGTCCGTGCAGGAACGTGATCTTGACGTGGTCGGCGAAGCCGCCGCACGACACGAGGCAGCAGGTCCGTCTGCGACCCCTCGCCGAGTCGCGGCCCGTTACCATCGCGACAACAAAATGACCGGCTCCGATCCGAGCGCGGCGAAGGGTACGCTCCCCTTCGCGCTGTCGATCGCCGTCCTGATCGCGGCCGCGCTGCCGTTCCTGCCGCTGCTGCAGGCCGAATTCGTCAACTGGGACGACGACAAGAACTTCGTCCGCAACGAAGCCTGGCGCGGGCTGTCGGCCACTCACCTCGCCTGGATGTTCACGACGTTCCACTACGGCGGCTACCACCCGCTGTCGTGGTTGTCGGTCGCGATCGACCACGCAGTCTGGGGCATGGACCCGCGCGGCTACCACCTGACGAACCTGCTGCTGCACGCGACCGACAGCATGCTCGTGTTCTGGCTGTTCACGGCCCTGCTGTCGCAGCGTCGCGAACGCACGCGCGCGGTGGTCGGCCTCGCGGCTGCGATCGCGATCGTCTTCGCGGTGCATCCACTGCGCGTCGAGTCGGTCGCATGGATCACGGAACGCCGCGGACTTCTCGCGGCCGCGTTCCTGCTCGCGACGCTGCTGTGCTGGCTGCGGGCATGCCGCACCGCGGAACCACGCGGCGTGGCGCGCCGGCGCAGCTGGTACGCGCTGGCGTTGCTGTGCTACGGGCTGTCGCTGCTCTCGAAGAGCCTCGTGCCGACGCTGCCGTTCGTGCTGCTGCTGCTCGACGTCCACCCGCTGCGGCGGTTTGGCGGCCCCCGCCCCTCGAGCCGGGCCTTCGAGCTGCTGCTCGAGAAGGTGCCGTTCCTCGCCGCAACGCTCGCGATCGGCTACGTCGCGCGGCTCGCGCAGGAGCAGGGCGGCGGCGTGACGACCTGGTCGAAGCACGGCCTCTCGAGCCGGCTCGCCCAGTCCGTGTATTCGCTGTGTTTCTACGTCGTCCGCACGTTCGTCCCGGCCGACCTGTGTGTGCTGCACCCGCTGCAGGAAGCGCCCGCGTGGGCCGAGCCGCACTTCTGGGGTGCTCTGCTGGCGGTGGCCGCCGTGACAGCCGCGGCGTTCGCGCTGCGCCGCCGATGGCCTGGCCTGCTGGCCGGCTGGCTCGCCTACGGGCTGCTGCTGCTGCCGGTGTCGGGGCTGATGCAGGCCGGCCCGTCGCTGGTCGCCGAACGCTACTCGTACGTGCCGTCGATCGCGTTGTTCGCCGGGGCCGCTGCCGGCGCCGCGGCGTGCTGGCCGAGCCTGGGCTCGCGCGGACGAAAGCTCGCCGCTGCCGGTTGGCTGCTCGTGGTCGTTGTGGCCGCGGCGCTGAGCTGGCGGCAGTGCGCGGTGTGGCGCGACTCGGTCGCCCTCTGGACGCGCACGCTGGCCGTCCATCCCGACTGCCTGCAGGCGCATCTGAACCTCGGCGCGGCGCTCGCGGCGCAGCCCCGGAGCGAGGAGGCCGCGGAGCACTACCGGACCTGCACGCGGTTGCGACCCGGCTACGGCTCCGCGTGGTACAGCCTCGGCCTCCACCTGTTGCGGCTCGGCCAGCCCGAAGAAGCGCTCGCGGCGCTCTCGAAAGCGCACGACCTCGTGGACACGGGCACCTGGACGGACCGGCCCGCGACTGCCGAGCTGCTCTACTCGCTGGCGCTGGCGAACCACGCGGCCGGGCACGCGGACGCGGCACAGCGTCGTTGCCGCGAGTCGGTCGCGGCGGACCCGCACTACCCGCACGCCTACGTGCTGCTCGCGGACATCCTCGTCGCGCGGGGCGAACGGCAGCAGGCGCTGCTCTTGCTCGAGCAGGCGCTGGCGATCGCGCCGGCCGAACCGATCCTGCGGCAGAAGCACGGCGCGCTCCGGCAGTAGCGGAACGGTCGCAGTCCACGGCACGATCGGCGCGGCGTCGCTACGATGCCGCGTGGATGTCGCCGCCCCCTCCAGAGCAGCGCAAGGCGCTGAGCTTCCGCGAGTCGGCCGTCGCCGCGTGGTGACGATGTCGTTCTGGCGGGACAGACGCGTGCTCGTGACCGGCGCGCACGGCTTCTTCGGCAGCCACATCGTCGATGCGCTGCGCGCACGCGGCGTGCCCGGGCCGGCCCTCGTCGCTCCGACGTCGTGCGAGGCCGATCTGCGCGACCGCGCGGCCTGCGAACGCGTGGTTCGCGGCGTCGACCTCGTGATCCATCTGGCCGCGCGGACCGGCGGCATCGGCTTGCACGCCGAGCACCCCGGCGAGGCGTTCTTCGACACGGCGCTGGCCGGCCTGCTCGTCATGGACGCGGCACGCCGGGCCGGCGTACCGAAGTTCGTCGGCATCGGCACGACGTGCTCGTACCCGCGCGCGGCGCCGCTGCCGTTCCGCGAGGATTCGCTGTGGGACGGCGCGCCGGAGCCAGTGACCGGCGCATACGGCTTCGCGAAGAGCATGCTGCTCGTGCAGGGCCAGGCCTACCGCCGCGAGTACGGCTTCGAGGCCATCCACCTGATCCCGGTCAACCTCTACGGGCCACGCGACCGGTTCGACGAGCGAGCGAGCCACGTCGTCGCCGCGCTCGTGCGCCGCTTCGTCGAGGCCGCCGAGGCCGGCGCGGACTCCGTGACCGTATGGGGCACGGGCGCGGCGACGCGCGACTTCCTCTACGTCGAGGATGCTGCCGAAGCCGTGCTGCTCGCCTGCGAGCGCTATGGCGACGCCGAGCCGCTCAACCTCGGCTCGGGCCAGGAGACGAAGATCGCGGAGCTCGCGGCGCTGGTCGCGGCGTGCGCAGGCTTTCAGGGCGAGATCCGTTGGGATGCCTCGCGGCCCGACGGCACGCCGCGCCGCTGCGTCGACGTGGCCCGCGCGCGCGAACATCTCGGGTTCGAACCCCGCACGCCGCTGCGGACGGGCATCCAGCGCACGGTCGATTGGTATCGCGGCCACCGATGATCGGGCCGAGCCTCACGATCGTGATCCCAACCAAGGACGAACGCGGCAACGTCGAGCCGGCCATCCTGCGGATGCCGGATTTCGGCGTGCCGACCGAGATCCTGTTCGCGGACGGCCATTCTGTCGACGGCACGCTCGACGAGGTAGCCCGCGTGCAGGCCGCGCACCGCGACAGGGACATCGGCTGCTTCACCCAAGAGGGCAGCGGCAAGCGCGCGGCCGTCTTCGAGGCGTTCGAGCGCGCGAAGGGCGACGTGCTGCTGATCCTCGACGCCGACCTGACGGTGCCGCCCGAGGAACTCGTCGCGGCCTACCGCGTGCTCGCTGCGTCGCCGGACGTGTTCCTGAACGGCAGCCGCTTCCGGCTGCCGATGCAGCGCGGCGCCATGGAGCCGCCGAACTGGCTGGCCAACCGCGTGTTCGCGTTCCTCGTGCGACGCATCACCGGCGCACCGTTGACCGACACGCTGTGCGGCACGAAGGGTCTCTGGAAGCGGACGTATCTCGCGCTGCGCGACGCGGCGTTCCTGCGCGGCATCGACCGCTGCGGCGACCACGAGCTGATCTTCGGCGCCTGGAATCTCGGCTGCCGGATCGTCGAGCATCCGTTCCGCTACCGCGCCCGCGCCTGGGGCGAGGCCAAGATCGCCAGGCAGAAGCTCCGCGGCGGCTCGGCGTTCCTGCTGACCTGCCTCGCGGCGGCGTGGGCGAAGTTGCGGCGGCGTGCACCGCGCAGACCGGCCCCGGCCTGAGCCGCAGCCGCGTCGACCGCTGCGCCGGCGAGCCAGCCGCCCGTGTCACTTCAGTGACGCGAGGTGCTGCCAGAACTCCTGCTCGAACTTGTCCCAGTCGACGCCGGCGAACGCCACGTCGAGTGCTTTATGCGTGCTCTTCGCGGCGCGCAGCTCGCCCCACAGCTTGTCGAATCGCGCCGTGTGCACCGGCGGCCCCTTGCGCAGGAAGTGCACGAGCGCCCACGCCTGCGCATAACGCTGCTGCGCGTACACGTAGAAGTCGTCGCCGCCGTAGACGAAGTCGCGCAGCTTCGGCAGCGACTTCTTGCTGCGCATCAGCGTCGCGATGTGGTCGGTGCGCACCTGCCCGCCCTGCATGCGGCCCTGCGTGCGCGTCGCCGTCTCCCAGTACTCGGCCGTGCCTTCGTTCAACCACGTCGGCGGATTCTCCATGATGCGGTCGAGGAACTGGTGGAAACCCTCGTGCCGGATCGTGCGCACCATGTCCTCGCGCCGTGGCAGATTCCAGATCAAGAGCTGCTTGAGCACCGGCGTGTAGAGCCCGGCCGAGTGCGGCACGGCCTCGCCGAGGATCGCCTTGTTGTATTCCTGGTAGCCGTTCTCGCCCGAGAACAAGAACACGCGGAACCGCGGCAGGCTCTTGTCCTCCTTGATCCACGTCAGCTGCGACATCAGGTTCGCGTACGACGCCTCGAGGATCTGGCACGCATCGAAGCACACCTTGCTGTCGATGTCGGAGACCACTTCGTAGTGCGTGCTGCAGAACGAGAACCGCCGCGGCCAGTTGGGTCCACGCGCGGCCATCGCGAGCATGTGTTCGAGTGCCGCGGTCTCCTTCCACAAACCGTGCTTCGTCTTCGCTTCGCGCACGACGCGCCGCGCGTCGGCGACGCGATTGTGGCGCATCAGCATCACGCAGAGCTGCTCGTGCACGGGCACGTATCCGGGATCGTCGCGCATCGCCGTCTCGAGTTCCGCGATCGCCTCGGCCGGCCGACCCATCGCCTCGAGCGCCCTGGCGCGCAGCAACCGCGCGGGCGTCATCGGTGTTCCGCCGGCGAGCAGCCTGCCGCAGATCGTGTCGGCCGATTCGGGCCGCCCGGCGCGCACGTGCAGCAGCGCTTCGACGAACGAGCGCGCGACCGGGGATGCATCCTGGTCGCCGAGCTTCGCGATCGCAGCCGACGCCTCGACGAGCTTGCCTTCGGCGATCGACTGCATGACCGCTTCGAAGGCGCGGCTGCAGCCGCGCTCGAGGCCCGGCACGTGAGATTCGGTTTTCGTCGGCGTGCGCTTCAGCTCTGGCCGCTCGAACAGCCACGCGGGCAGCTCCTTCTTCGGAACGAACGCCTTGTCGAACTCCTCGCGCTGCTTGCCGAGCTCCTCGTCGATGCGGCTCTGCAGACAGGAGGGCTCGATGCGGCCCTCGAGCACGAGCTGATCGCCCTTGACCTTCCAGATGCCGACCTGACCGAACTCGGCGTTCGTACGTTTGGCCTCGAGGACCGGCTTGTTGTCGAAGAGCATCTTGATGCGGTCGTCGCCGATGCGCAGGACCGCCGTGAACGGCTTGCCCGATCGCGCCGGTGAATCCGCGCGCGCGATGAGCCGCGGCTCGCCCTCGCCGCCGCCCTGCGAGATCGCGGCATCGTGCGAGAAGTCGGCCGAGCCGAAGCTAGCGACGAACCAGCCGTCGCCCATGGGGTCGAGATCGAACGCGACGTCGAGATCGCCCGGATAGCTCTTGCCCGTCGCAGTGATCGTGTAGCCCCCGGCGAACACGAGCGGGTTGACGAGCAACTCGTCCTTCTCGCCCTTCCAGTCGGTGAACGAGTCATCGTACACGACTTTGATCTTCTGAGAGCGTTCGTCGTACGAAGCGATCTTTCCCGTGATCAGCGTCGACAGCTTCGGCACCTTCGCGGCCGCGTAGAACGCACACGTCCGCAAGTCGGAGACGATCGCGTCGCACTGCGCCTGCACGTAGGCCTGGTTGGAATGCGCGCGCAGCAGCTCGAGCAACGCGGTCCGCGCGTCGTTCCACTTCGCCTTCTGTATCTGCGCGTGCACGGCGGCGAGGCCGGTGTCGAACGCGGCCTCTTGGGAAGGTGCCGGCTGGGTAGGAGCCGGCTGGGCCGGGGCCCCCTGGGCGGCAACGGCGACGGGGAGCGCGAACAGACCGATGGCGATTTTCGAGAGCATGGCAGGCGCACCGAAGACGTGGAGCGTGTCTTTTACCGTTGTTCCGCGGCTCCGAGAAGTCAGCAAGGCCGATCGGCTCGCGCGGGCCGCCCCCGGCCCGCTGACGGCTCACCGCGCCTGCAGGAACACGTCGACGTCGGTCACCGCGCGCGGCTCGATCACGACGCCGATCATCATGTCGTTGTGGTCGCGCGAACGAGCACGAACTCGTGGCGGCTCGGCGGCAGCAGCGGCGGCCACAACAGCGCACCGGCCGGCGCGGGGCCCATCATCGTGAACCCGTCCGCATGCGAGCGGACGAAGCGGCGGCGCCAGCCGCGCGGCTGCGTGTCGGCGAGGCCGTGCGCGTCGACTCGGCCTGGCTATCCGCTACCTCTTGCCGGCCGTGCCGTCGTCCCGCTTGGCGTCGCCCTTCGCGGCGGCGCGCGTGTAGGTCATCTTCAAGCCCGGCACCTCCTTGCCGTCGCTGCCCGTGATGAACATCTCGAACACGTAGGTGTCCGGGCCCGTCCAGGTCGTCACGTTGCGGTACTTCGCCGGCTTGCCGTCGTGGCCGACTCCCGTCCCTGTCATCGTGAGCACCTTGCCCGACGCGTCGTAGTTGCCCTCGAGCACGAGCACGCTCGGCAGCATGCCGTCGACCCAGTGCGTCACGTACTTGCCCTTGCCCGGGTCGTAGCCCGTGCAGCCATGGCTTTCGAAACCCGTGCCACCCACATCCAGCGTGAAGTCGTCGAGCAGCCACAGGCCGCCGCGCAGGAGCCGCTGCACGGAAGACGCCTTCGCCTTCGGCCCGGTCGCACCTCGCACCTCGACCGCGACGTCCCAGGTGCCGGCGAACGCAGCGAGTTTCTGGTGCTCCGGGCTCGGCTTCGGCGGCTCCTGGGCAGCGAGGTGAGGGATCGCGAAGGCGAGCAGGACGGCGAGGGGCGTGTTGGGATACATCAGTCCTCCGAGTGCGCCGACCTTCCTCGCCGGCGCGGCTCCCGTCAACCGTGGCGTGAAGTTGTGCCGCAGCAGCCCCGCGTGCCTCACTTCGGTTTGGGTTCGGCGGCCTTCTCGGGGAAAGGCGCGAGGGCCTGCAGCGCGAGCACCCCGAGCGCGGTCGCGTAGATCCGACCGCCATCCTGGCTCCACGGGTCGACGGGGTCCCACGAACCCGCGAACGCGCCGTCGACGCGCTGACCTGCGACGAGCGCGGCCTCGAGCGGCGCGGCCCACTGCCGTTGCGGCTCGCCGCCGAAGTGGCGCAGCGCCTCGCTCGCGAAGAACCAGTAGCAGAGGTCGACCTTGCCGGCTTCGGGTTCCCATTGCGGAGGCTTGTCGACGAGCACGCTCGCGGCGGCCGCCACGATCGGGTGCGTCTGCTCCGTCTGGCCGAGACCCAGGCGGCACAGCAGCGCGGCAGCCGTCATCGCTTCGGAGTGTTCGACCGGGAACCGCTTCTGCATGCCGGCCTGGCGCGAGCTCTTGTCGCCCAGCTTCAAGTAGCCAGCACGCCCGGCCCTGTCGGTGACGCCGTCGAACCATATCGCTGCCGCGGCCATCGCGCTCTTGTCGACGGCGCACCCCTGCTCGTTCGCAGCGAGGTAACACAGCACGGCCCACGTCGTCACCGAAGTGTCGTTGTCGTTGTCGCGCGGCTGGTAGCGCCACACGCCATACGGGTTGCGATGCTTGTCGAGGTAGGTCTGGCCTCGCTCGGCGGCAGCGCGCGCTTCCTTCGAACCCGTCGCCGCGGCCGCTGCCCACAAGCCGAGCGTCGCGATCGCGTGGCCGTAGACGAAGTCCTGCGACTCGTTGCCACCGACGCGCCCGTTCGCGGCCTGCTGCTGCACGAGCCACTGCACACCGCGCAGGATCGGCGCGTGCCGCGGCTTCGCGGCCGTGCCCTCGCGCGCGAGCGCAAACACCGCGAGGCCGGTCAGGCCGACGTCGTGCACCGCGCGACCTGCGCCATCGGTCTTGTTGCCGCGGTCGTGCGCCATGAACTCGTCGGCGTTCCAGCGGCCGTCCTCGTCCTGATGCGTAGTGAGCCATCGCAGGCCCTGCTCGATCGCTACGACGGCGACGCCGTGTTGCTTCACCATCGCAGCCCTGCCCTCGGCCGCGGTGCCGAGTTGCAGGATCGCGCGCGGCTCGAGCGCCGCGGGGGCGCGTCTCGCGGGCGGCGCCGCCGCCTGCGCGGCGAGCGCACCGTGCATGCCGAGCAGGAACAGGGATGCTGCGCAGAGGCAGCCCGATCGAGAGGGGTCCATGGGCGGCAGGGAGGGAGAAGGCGGCTTCGGATCGTTCGGAGCAGCCCGATGGTCCCGGGGGGTTGTCCGACCCGCAATCCCCAAAGGGCCTGGGTCAGGCAATCACCCGACACGCCTGCGCATCGTCTGTGCGGCAAGCGTGACGATCGGGCAGAGTGGCGTGCAGAACGCGAACGGGTCGCCGGGCCGCGGTGTTTCTTCCAGGGCCCATTGGCCGCGGCGGGCGGAAACGGCTCCTTGGAGGATTGCGCGCCGCTGCAGCGGCACGCGCCACCCACCGACGACCAGGCACGACGATGAGCGCACGCTTCCTGACTGCGATCGCAGTGACAGCCGGCACGGCCTCGGCCCAATGGGCCCAGCTCTCGCCGGTGACCTCGCCACCCGCACGCAGCGCAGCGGGTATGGCCTACGACCCGATCAACAACCGTCTGATGCTGTTCGGCGGCGCCTCGGTGTTCACCCAGTTCAACGACACGTGGACCTACGACGGGACGAACTGGACGCAGCAGTCTCCGGCAGCGTCGCCACCCGCGAAGCACTCCATGGACATCGTGTTCGACCTGAGCCGCGGCGTGTTCGTGATGTATGGCGGCAACGCGACCTTCACGAACCCGGGCACGAACCAGACCTGGGAGTACGACGGCGTCACGTGGACGCAGCGCTTCCCCGCGAACAATCCCGGCAATCTCGGGCTGCACGCGATGGCGTACGACTCGGTCCGCAATGTCGTCGTGTTGTTTGGCGGCATGCCCGGCGGCAACCCGATCGTCGACAGCAACGAGACGTGGGAGTACGACGGCGTCAACTGGACGCAGCGCTTCCCGGCGACGAACCCCGGCAGGCTCGAGGCACACTCGATGTGCTTCCATCACGGCCTCGGCAAGACGATCCTGTTCGGCGGCGTCAACGCGAATCCAAGCACGCCGCCCGCGCTGATCGACAACGACAAGACCTGGGCCTACGACGGCGCGACCTGGGTCGAGCTGGCCGTCCCCGGCACGCGGCCGCCGCGGCGCGAGCGCGCGCGCCTGGCCTACGATCCCTTGCGCCAGGTTTGCGTGCTCGTCGGCGGCATGCACTACTCGAACGGCCAGCCGCGCAGCGACACGTGGGAGCTGAGCCAGACCGGTGCTGTGTGGACCTGGACGCAGGTCGTCACGCCCGGTCTGCCGACGAACTTCTACCGCTTCAGCAGCACGCTCGCGTTCATGTTTGGCGACCGGCAGATGGTGCAGTTCGGCGGCATGCGCGGAACGTCGACGATGTATGGCGACACCTCCGAGTACGGCGCGAAGGTCGCGACGTTCGGCAGCGGCTGCGCCGGCACGAACGGCGTTCCCGCGCTGTCGGCCGTCGACGCGCCGCGGCTCGGCCAGGACTGGGTGCTGAGCGTCGCGAACCTGAACCCGGCGATCAACTTCGCGGTGATCGTGCTCGGGCTCACGCAGCTGCCCGGCATCGACCTCGGGCCGCTGCTCGGCATGCCGGGATGCACGGGCTACGTGATGCCCGACGTGCTGTCGAGCGCGCCGGTCGGTTCAAGCGGGTCGACGACGTGGACGTGGACCGCGATCAGCGGCCCCATCGGCGCCCAGTTCTTCTGCCAGGCGCTGTGCCTGGATCCTGCCGCCAACAGCTTCGGGTTCACGATCTCGAACGCAGTATCGGCGACCCTCGGTTTCTGAACCGATTGTACGAGCTCACCGCCCCTTGCCGAGGAACGCCTTGATGCTCGGCAGGATGCCTTCGCGATCCTGGATGTCGGTCGTCACGACCTTGTCGTCGCCGCGGAACGCGCCGTCGAGATCCTTCTTGAACTGCCCCGACCCATACGCGCTCTTCACCTGCCCGTAGCAGAACTGGTTGCAGAACGGCACCAGACTGTCCTTCAGCAACGTCACGCAATGCTCCGTGTCCCTCGTGCTCCAGTTGTCGCCGTCGCTGAAGTGGAACGGATACACGTTCCACTCCTGCGCCGGATACTTCTCGCGCATCAACTGCAAGCACAGCTCGTACGCAGAACTGATCTTCGTCCCCCCGCTCTCCCTGAGGTGGAAGAACGTGTGCTGATCGACCTCGTGAGCGACCGCGTCGTGCACGATGTAGTGAACCTGCAGGTTCTTGTATTGATGCCTCAGCCACGCGTCGATCCAGAACGCCTCGATGCGCACGATGTCCTTCTGCTCGCGCCCCATCGACCCCGACACGTCCATCATGTAGACGATCACGGCGCTCGCCTGCGGCACCTCGCGCGTCTGCAGCGCGCGATACCTCAAGTCGTCGCGGATCGGCACCACGAACGGCCGCTCCGGATCGTACGTCCCCGACGCGATCTGCCTCTTCAACGCCTGCCGGAACGTGCGCTTGAAATGCCGCAGCGCCATCGGCCCCGAGCGCGAGATGCCCGTGTACCTCCCAGCCGCCGTGCGCATGTTCTTCCTCCCGCGCGGCTCGATGTTCGGCAGCTCGAGCTCCTCGCCGAGGATCTTCGCGAGATCCTCGAGCGACACGTCGACCTCGATGATGTGCTTGCCCTCCTGGTCGCCGGCCTGCCCCGTTCCGTCGCCCGGCTGCCCCGGCACGGGCTGGCCCGTGGCACCCTCGCCCTGACCAACCCCCTGCTTCTGGTTATCGCCGTAACGGAATCGCGGCAGCGTGATGTGCGGCAGCGGGATCGTGACGTAGCGCTGGCCCTGCTTGCCGATGAGCTCGCCCGAGCTCACGAAGCGTTTGAGGTCCTGCTTGATCCTGCCACGCACGATCTGGCGGAACCGCGTGTGGTCCTGGTCGATCCTTCGGACGGGCACGCGGTCACTCGCCCTTGGTGTCGCCGCGCGCGAAGATCGACGCGACGTAGTTGAGCACGTCGGTGGCGCTGATCTCGTCGTAGCCGAAGTCGCGCATCAAGCGGCCTTTCACGATCTCGATCTTCTCCTGCGTGTCCTTGTCGACGACCGTGGACACGAGGCTGGTGAGCTTGATCGAGTCCTTCTGGTCCTCGAACAGCTTCAGCTCGAGTGCTCGGTGCAGGCGCTCGTTCGTCTTGTAGTTGAACGTGCGGCCCTCGATCGCCAGAGCGCCGATGTAGTTCATGATCTCGCGGCGGAAGTCGTCCTTGCGCGAGTCGGGGATGTTGATCTTCTCCTCGATGCTGCGCATCAGCCGCTCGTCCGGCTCCTCGTCACGACCCGTATACGGGTTCTTGACCTTCTCGTTCTGCGTGTAGGCCTTGACGTTGTCGATGTAGTTGCCGCACAGGCGTGCAATCGCCTCCTCGTCGGCCGAGATCGCGCGCTGCACCTCGTTCTTGATGATCTCCTCGTACTCCTCGCGCACGACGATCAAGAGGTCCTTGTAGCGCTTCTTGGTCTCGGGATCGGAGATTAGGCTGTGGTGGTCGAGCCCTTCCTCGAGCTCGTTCATGGCCATGAACGGGTTGATGCACGGGAGGTCGCGCACGAGCACGTTGCTGATCTTGTCCTGGATGTAGCGCGGCGAGATGCCTTCCATGCCTTCGCGGTGCGCCTCGTCGCGCAGCTCGCGGATGTTGTCGCGCGTGTACCCGGGCAGCGACTTGCCGTTGTAGAGCTTGAGCTTCTGCAGCAGCGAGAGGTTGGCCTTCTTCGGTTCTTCGAGCCGCGTCAGGATCGCCCACATCGCCGCGATCTCGAGCGTGTGCGGCGCGATGTGCTTGCCCGGAACGCGCTTCTTGCCGAAGTCCTTCTCGTAGATCTTGATCTCGTTCGTGAGGCGCAGGTTGTACGGGATGTCGATCTTGATCGTGCGGTCGCGGAACGCCTCCATCAGCTCGTTGTTCTGCAGTCGGTTGTACTCGGGCTCGTTGGTGTGACCGATGATGACTTCGTCGATGTCGGTCTGCGCGAACTTCTTCGGCTTGATCTTGTGCTCCTGGCTCGCGGTCAGCAGGTCGTAGAGGAACGCGACGTCGAGCTTGAGCACCTCGATGAACTCGATGATGCCGCGGTTCGCGATGCAGAACTCGCCGTCGAAGTTGAAGGCGCGAGGATCGCTGTCGGTGCCGAGCTCGGCGATGCGGCGGTAGTTGATGTCGCCGGTCAGCTCCGTGCTGTCCTGGTTCTTCTCGTCCTTCGGCATGAACGTGCCGATGCCGACGCGGTCCTTCTCGGAGATCGCGAGTCGCCGCACGATCACGTGGTCGAGCACCTTGCCGTAGTCGCCCTGGTAGCGCTTGGCGAGCAGCTCGAGGTAGTAGCGCGACACCGGGGACAGGTCGAAGTCCTGGCGCAGCTTGTAGGAAGCGCGCACCTTCTTCTGCAGCGAATTGAGCACCTTCATGCGCACCTCGCGCGGCAGCAGGAGCAGCGGCTCCTCGTTCATCGGCGAGTTGATGCGCTCGCCGTCGATGTCCCACGCGAACGTGTAGAGCGCACCTTGCGGCGTGTGGCTGTAGGCCTCGAGACCCTTCTTGAGCAGGCGCACGATCGTCGACTTGCTCGAACCGACGGGGCCGTGCAGCAGCAGCACGCGGCGCTCGGGGCCGAAGCCGTGCGCGGCGGCCTTGAACATCGCCATCAGGTTGTGCAGCGAGCGTTCCAACCCGAACACGCCGTCCTTGCCGTCCTCGATGACGTCGCCGAAGAACCGGTACCGCGGCACCTTCTCCTTGTCGACCTCGATCTCCTCGACGCCGTGGCTCAGGACCATGTCGTAGAGACGCTGGTGCGCATTACGCACGATCAGCGGGTTCTCCTGGACCAGCTTCAGGTAGTCCTGGAACGAGCCCTCCCAGTGCTCGGCCTGGTACTGCTTCTGGTCGAGGGATTCGCGGATCAGTCCGTGAAGATCGAGTTCGGTCATGAGCTGGGCCTCGCAGCCGCCGGTCGGGGGAACCTGCCCGGCGACTACCGGGATCTACCCATCGTATCGGCGCAACCGCGCCGGACCATGAGGCTTTTGGCGGCCGACTTCGCGGAGGAAAGGGTCGGTGGTCGATGGCCCGAGATGCTACGTTGTACCGATGGTCGTCGGATCGAAGTGCCTTGGTACCCGCGCTTCTACCCGTGCTGCGCGCCCCGTTGTGCTGTTCCTGTCGGTTCTGCTGCCGTGTTGCGGGTCGGGTCCCGTCGACGGGGCCAAGGCTCGGCAGCACGTCGAGAAGATGGTCGCCTTCGGGCCACGTCCGTTCGGCTCCGACCAGCTCGGCAAGACCGCTGACTACATCACGGGCGAGCTGAGCAAGCTGGGCCTGAAGCCCCAGCGGCAGGAGGTGATGCACGAGAAGGAGAAGCAGGTGATCCGCAACCTCTACGTGCAGATCGACGGCGAGGACCCGGCGAACGGGCCGATCCTGATCATCGGCGCGCACTACGACACCAAGCTCGCCAAGGGACACTCGGAGGCGACGCACAACTTCGAGTTCGTGGGCGCCATCGACGGCGGCGGCGGTCCCGCCGTGCTCATCGAGCTCGCGCGCGTGCTCGTGGAACGGCAGCCGCGGCCGAAGGTCAACGTGTGGCTCTACTGGATCGACGCCGAGGAGTCGATCGACTGGACCTGGAACGACCAGCGGGCCCTGCTCGGCAGCAAGGCGTTCTGCAGGATGTTGTCGGAGTCGAAGCAGCTCGCGCGCGTGAAGGCGTTCGTGCTGATCGACTTGATCGGCAGCAAGAACTGGAAGATCGATCTCGACGGCAACTCCGACAAGAAACTGCAGGACCTGTTCAAGCGCGCCGGCGCTGCGATGGGCGAAGGGCCGCGCATGTACGAGTTCCCCACGCCGGGCCAGATCGCCCAGGCGACGAGTCGAAACACGCCGTGGGGCATCACGGACGATCACAAGACGTTCACGGACTTCGGCGTGCCGAGCGTGCTGCTGATCGACTTCATGCACCGGCGGCCACCGAGCGGCAAGGACCCGGGCGACTCCAAGGACCCGCGATACGAGCAGTGGTGGCACACTCCCGACGACAACCTCGACGCGATGCACGCCGACGCACTCGCGTTCACGGGCAACCTGCTCGTGCAGGCGCTGCCCGAGCTGGAGACCTTCGTGACCTCACGCAAGTGAACTGGAGCCGAGCCGTGCGCACATCCACCCTCGTCGCGGTGCTCGTCGCGGGCCTCGCGGCGTGCATCGGCGCCGCGGTCGCGAACAACGGCAAGCAGCCCCCTATCTCCGCCAAGCCGCAGGCCCAGGACCCGCAGCAGGCCGAGATCGACAAGAAGAAGGTGCTGCCGCTCGAGCCCGTTCGCGCCCCGAAGGACCTCGGCCAGAAGGCCATGGAACACGTGCGCGCGATCGTGGCTTTCGGCCCGCGTAATCCGGGCAACCCGGCCGCGCCGGGCTGGTCGCTGCAGCTCGACTACATCGAGCGGCACCTGAAGTCGCTCGGCCTGAAGGTCGATCGCGACACGTGGACGGACCGCAAGGAGTTGATCACGTTCACGAACCTGTCGGCCGTGATCCCGGGCCGCAAGAAGGAGCGCATCGTGCTCGCGTGCCACCACGACACGAAGTGCACGAAGGGCCATCCCAATCCCGAGAACAACTTCCACTTCGTCGGCGCCAACGACGGCGGCAGCGCCGCGGGCCTGCTGCTCGCGCTGGCCCCCGTGCTGCTCGCGGCGGATCGCGACGCGACGATCGAGCTCGTCTTCTTCGACGGCGAGGAGAGCCTCGATTGGGTCTGGAACGACGCGGCGCGCGCGTTGTTCGGCAGCAAGCGCTACTGCAAGAAACACCGCGACGCGCTGCTGCTCGGCGAGGAGAGCCGCATCGAAGCGCTGGTCCTGCTCGACATGGTCGGCCGCACGGACCTGCACATCCAGCAAGAGACCTACTCGACGGCGCGCCTGCGCACGATCCTGTGGTCGGCCGCCGTCGCGTGCGGCCATCGAGAGCACGTCTTCCAGCGCGCGGAAGCCGCGAGCGACGACCACAAGCCGTTCCTCGACGCCGGCATCGCGGCCGTCGACCTGATCGACCTCAACGGCAACCCGCACTGGCACAAGCCGACCGACACGATCGAGAACATGTCGGCAGCGAGCCTGCAGATCACGGCAGATCTCGTGTTGACGATGCTGCCCGAGATCGAGCGCGTCTACGTGCTGCACAAGGACTGACACATGCCGACGGTGCTGCGCAGCGGGCGCGTCGTGCACTACACGCAGCACGGCGAAGGGCCGGGCGTCGTGCTCGTGCCCGGGCTCGGCTCCGGTGCAACGTTGTTCGGCACGCTGCCGCGGCGTTTCGCGCGAGCCGGCTTCACGTGCTGCGCCGTCGACCCGGTCGGCTTTCCGCCGTCGGGTTCGCTGCCGGGTGGAGTCTTCGACTTCGCGGCCGCGGCCGAGGACGTGCGCGCGGTCGCCGCGACGCTGCCGAAGCCTGTGGCCCTGATCGGCACCTCGCTCGGCGGCAAGATAGCACTCACGGCGGCCGCGGCTGCCCGGAGCTCGGTGGCTGGCCGTCTCGTCATGCTGTCGAGCTCCGCGTTGCCGACGCCGCGCAGCAAGAGGATCCACCGCTGGTTCGAGCTGCTGTGCACGCAGGTCGATGCGGGGCTGCTCGGCGAGTTGACGGCGCCATTCCTCTTCGGCGAGACGTTCCTGAACGCGCGGCCCGGCGTCGTCGACGACATCGTGCGCAGCCAGAAGTCGACCGAGGAAACGCGTGCGCTGATGCGCGCGCAGGCCTTGGCGCTGCAGGCGTTCGACGGCACGAACCTGTGCGCCGGCGTGACCTGGCCGACGCTCTGCCTCGCGGGCGCCGAGGACTGCCTCACGCCGCCGAGCGAGGTGTCGGCAACCGCGGCGCGCATCACGGGAGCCTTGTATCACTGCGTCGACGGCGCGGGACACAGCCTGCTGCTCGAAAGCGCAGCGGCGTTCGACCGGATTGTCGCGTTCCTGCGAAACTGATGGTTGCCGTGGAGCTGACCCACTGACCGTGATCCGTGACGCGAGGTTGCCCGTTGACCATGTTCTCCTTGGCGTGCAAACCTCCAATGGTTGCGATTCCCCGCCGTAGCGCGCCCTCTGCAACGCTCGCAGGCTTGGGATGCGCGCCGCTTGACAATCACCTCGCCGGTGCGGAGCCGGAACGCGCGTGTTCTGGAGCGTCTGCCCCACCTGCGCGAACGTCGGCTTCGAACTGCTACGGGCCGACGACCGCCGTCGCCGCGTCCGACATCACGAGACCCAACGGATTGCCCGCCGCAGGATCGAGCACGACTGCCTGCTGGTGCAGGATGAATCCCGCCAGTGCAGTGCTCGCGGGTATCGCCAGCGTATAGGTGGCCGAGCCCAAAGCTCCGATCAGCGCGTCGTTCGCGTCGAGACTCACGCGCAGCCAGCAGTTCGTGAGACCGAGCGACGACAGGTTCAGCGGCAGCGGACCGGCGGCCCAGCTCACGTTGCTGAGGCCAGTGATCATCACCGCGAGGGACTGCGGCAGCGGTTCCACGCGAACGGTCATCGTCGCTCCGACGCGAGGCAGCGTGGTCGCTTCGAGACGCGAAACACCGGCGCTGCCGGGGCAACCGGCTCCGAACGCGTTGTAGCCGCCGGCTCGATAGATGGCGACGTTGCTGTAGAAGGCAGAGGCAGACGACGCCTGGGTGAAGGTCAGTCCCGAAGCCAGTGTGGGCACTTTGTTGATGGGCCATTCCACGAGGCTGCCGTCGCTGCGGCGCATTAGCCTGCCACCCGCCGCCAACTCGACGTAGGACAGACCCGGTGGCAGCGCCGGCCCACTGTAGGTACCCCCCAACCCCCAGATCACCACGCTGCCGTCGCTGCGACGCGCTGCTGTGTGGGCGGAACCGGCCGCTACGTCGACGTAGGACAGACCCGGCGGCAGCGCGGGGACGAAGCACTGACCCACGGTACAATAGCCCCAGACCACCACGTTGCCGTCGCTGCGACGCGCTACCGCGTGTTCGTCGCCTGCGGCCACCTGGACGTAGGACAGACCCGGCGGCAGCGCCGGCGCACCGCCGGGGGCGCCCCCCCAGGTCACCACGTTGCCGTCGCTGCGACGCGCCAGCGAGAAGGAGTCATACCCCATGTAGTCCCCACTGGCCGCTACCTCGACGTAGGTCACACCCGGCGGCAGCGCCGGCACGTTGCACTGGCCATACGTGTTGTCGCCCCAAGCCACCACGCTGCCGTCGCTGCGACGCGCCAGGATGTGCGACTTGCCCGCTGCCACCTCGACGTAGGTCAGCCCCGGCGGCAACGCCGGTACAGTGGAAGCCGGCAAGGTCATGAGGCTGCCGTCGCTGAGACGCGCCACCATGTAGAGGCCGCCCGTCGCCACCTCGACGTAGGACAGACCCGGCGGGAGCACCGGCACATTGCACTGGACAAATCGGTTGTCTCCCCAGGCCACCACGGTGTCGTCGCTGCGACGTGCTACCGTGTGCCAATAACCAACCGCCACCTCGACGTAGGTCAAACCCGGCGGCAGCACCGGCACGTTGCACTGGCCATAGTCGTTGAGGCCCCAGGCCACGATGCTGCCGTCGCTGCGCCGCGCAACCTTGTGGCGCCCGCTGGTCGCCACCTCGACGTAGAACAGACCCGGCGGCAGCGCAGGCACAATGCCGGAGGTGGCGCCCCATTCCACGATGCTACCGTCGCTGCGACGCGCAATTGTGTGGCCTCCACCCGCCGCCACCTCGACGTAGGACAGGCCCGGCGGCAGGGCAGGCACGTTGCACTGGCCAACGCTGTTATCGCCCCAAGCCACCACGCTGCCGTCGCTGCGCCGCGCTACCGTATGGTACTCGCTCGCTGCCACCTCGACGTAGGACAGACCCGGCGGCAGCGCAGGCACGTTGCACTGGCCATGTTGGTTGTACCCCCAGGCCACCACGCTGCCGTCGCTGCGCCGCGCCACCGAGTGGCGCACACCCGCTGCGACCTCGACGTAGGACAGACCCGGCGGCAGCGCAGGCACGTTGCACTGGCCAGATTGGTTCCAACCCCAAGCCAGCACGCTGCCGTCGCTGCGACGCGCAATGGTGTGCCCATCACCCGCTGCGACCTCGACGTAGGACAGACCCGGCGGCAGCGCTGGCGCGTTGCACTGATCCCAGTAGTTGTCACCCCAGGCCACCACGCTACCGTCGCTGCGACGCGCTACCGTGTGGTAGCCACTCGCCGCCACCTCCACGAAGGGCTCTTCGTGCCAGCGGCTGTCGAACACGTGTCTCCCCCAACCAAGCACACCCTCCTGGGCCAGAGCAGTGTTCGTTGCAGCTGGCAGCGCGAGGAAGACTGCAAGGAGCGAGAATGCCGCTGCGCGCGGCGACAAGTTCGTGCGGATCGTTGCGAACATGACGACTCCCTTCGCGGTAGACCGGCTCTGGTTCGCGGCGAGATGGGTGAGCGAGTTCCAGAAGCACCTCGTGCACGCTTCACGCGGTGCCCCTGGTGTGTTGCTTGAGTTGGTTGTGGTCTCTACCTCCCGCGCAGGGATCGCGGACCAAGGTTCTTGCCTGAGCGACTTCGGAACTTTCCCCGAAGACACTCGAGGTTGAACCCGCTTGCAAATGCGCCCGGATCGACAAGCGTCTCGGGTTGCGGATGCGCTATTCGGGCGAAGCGCGCGCTTGTCCCGCCATCACCGCCGCAGCCACACGACGACGCCGAAGCCGAGCGCAACCCGCGACCCCGAAGCCGACGAAGCGACGCCAGCCCCGTCGGAGGGCCGGCGTAGTTTCGGCGGCGCCCGGTTCCCGACCTCATCGGCCCTCGCCAGTGCGCAGCTGGCGCACGCTGCCGTTCCTCCTCAGCTCCACGCATACCATCAGTTCTCGTCAGCGCAACGCGAGGATCCAGCTCGCAGCGAGCTGCGGATCGCCGCGCTGCTGCATCGTCGTGCACAACACCCGCAGCGACGGCGCGGGCTTCTCTTCGCGCGCGGCACCATCGACCTCGACCGTCAACGACTTCGTGAGATCACAGAGGCGCGCATCGAGCCAGGCTTCCGCCGCGACCCCCTCCCCCATCTTTACCACCAGCTTCTGCCCGGCGAGCCTGGCTTCGACGCGGTGCCCCTTCTTCGGCTCGCCGACTCGCAGCCAGTAGTGGTCCTTCACGACGCCGTCGCTCGGTTCCCAGTAGAGCTCCTTAGGCCTCGCGGTGCGCACCTTGCCGACGAGCTGCGCGAGCAGGTCGCGATCGGGCAAGCCCGTGTGGCCGTTGTCCTCCACGAGCGTGAACGTCGTCGGATACAGCCCCGGGTTCGCCTTCTTGAGCTCCGCGAGCAGCCCTTCGAACTTCTCACAGCGCTCGCGCCGCCCGTACGCGTTGTCGCGCCCACCGACCATGAACGAGAAAGCCAGCGTGTGCAGCCCGACCGGCGACGACTCGCTGTCGGTCGGCGCGGCGGCGCTGCTGTGCACGGCCGCGAAACGATGCGGCAGCTTCGGCCCGACCGCGAACGCGCCGTAGCCGCCGTGGCTGTAGCCGATCGCGATCACGCGGTCGGGGTTCACCTCGGCGCAGACGACGAACTGGCGGATCAGCCGCTCGATCACCGGGTAGAAGTAGTCGGTGTAGAACCCGTTCCACTCGTCGGTCGGCGCGCGCAGCGCGCAGTACAGGTACCCACCCGCCTCGGGATGGTCCTTGTAGTAGACCTGCATGTGGCGCCACTGCGAGTCGTTGACCTCCTTCTTGACGCCGCCGCCGCCGTGCATCGCGATCACGAGCGGCCAGCCCGACGCGGGCTTGTCGCCGACCTGCTTGCAGACGAACGCGCTCTCCTTGCCGCCCGCGCGCACGACGTTCTTCTCGTGGTCCTGCTGCAGCTGCGGGCGCTCGGCCCGGCACAACGCCGCGAACGCGAGGCCGCGCATCCGTGCATCGCCTTCGACGGTCTTCAGCTCCGCATCGAGGTTGCGGTCGAACTCGAACTTCGCCTGGCCCGGAGCGTCGGCCGCGAAGAAGCGATCGAGCTGCGCGGTTACGGCATCGGCCGCGGGATCCGGAGCCCCGACCAGCAGCCCGCCGAGCCCGAGGTCGATCGCCTCGCGCACCGCCGGGGCATATCTCGCCGTCTCGTCGGTGCCCCACAGCTCGATGCCACGCCCCCACCCTGCAGCAAAGCGTTCGCCCGTCGGCGCGAACGACACGGCCCAGACCCGGTGCGCGCGCTCCGCGCCGGCGCACTTCGCCGCGTCGGCGACGAACCAACCTCGATCGAGCCCCGCCGGATCCGGCTCGTCGGCGCCGCAGAAGCGCCACGTTTCTCCGTCCCAGACCTCGACCCAGGTGTGGTTGCCGTCCTTGTGCGGCCACTTCACCGAGATCAACCGCGCCGGCACACAGCACGCACGGCACGCATCGGCCAGCAGGATCGACAACCCCGTGCAGCTGGCCTTCCCCTGCTCGATCGAAGAGCTCGGCGCCTGGTCGGCGCGCGCGCGGCCTGTCGAGTAGTGCACCTTCAGCTCGCCGAAGATCGTCGCGTTGAGCTTCTTCGCCGCCTCGCCGGGCGTCTTGCACTCGCGCGCGAGCGGCAGGAAGCGGTTGCCGAAATCGGTTCGCCAGTCCTCGCGCGCTTCGTTGGCCTGCGCGTAGGGCAGCACGTAGTTCATGAACAACTGGTCGGGCAGATCACGGCCCCACGGCGCCGCCGCGCGTGCCTGGTGTGCCTGCTCGACCTCGCGCAGCAGGAACGTCGCCTTCAGCGTTCGTGCATCGCTGTCGGGCATGTGATCGAGCAGGAACCGCAGCGACGCGCGGTGCTCGTCTGGCACCTCGCGCCACGCGCGTTCGAGCTCGGCGCGGTTGTCGCCGGCGCTCGCGAATGCGGCCGGGGTCGGCTCCGCGGCCTGGGCGAGCACCGGCGTGGCGCAGAAGGACAGGACCAGGAGGGCGCGCAGCATGGGCGCCTTTTGTAGCGCGTGCCGCTCGCATGTCATCCCCAGCCGGCGCGGAACGTCGCGGCCGTGTCACTTCTTGCGGGCAAGCAGCAGACGCTCGGCGAGATCGCTGATCGACCAGTCTTCGGCGATGAGACCGTCGCGGAACCGGCTCGTCACCATGTCGCGCCACACGATGGGACGACCCGTGGCGGGGAACCCTTTGAAGTCGCCCTTGTGGGTGCCGCGCAGCGTTCGTTGCCACGCGACGCGGTCCTTGCCCTCGACGAGGATCTTAACGTCGACCACGAGGTCCGGGAACGCTTGTCGATACAGCTCGGCGAACCCCCGGATCGCCTCGCAACCTCCGGTCATGTCCTGGTCCGTGAGGTGCGCGATGTAGTCCTTCGCGAAGAACTGGCTCACGGCATCGAGCCTTCCGTTCGCGAGGAGCGCCGTGTTCGCGGCCTGGATCTTCGCAGCAAGCGAGTTGTCCATCGGGCTATCTCCCATCGAAGGGGGCGACCGCTGCCAGCACGGCCTCGTGCGACCATTCGTCGTGCAGCAGCTTGTGCATGAACGCGTCCGGGCTCGCGACAGCATACGGCACCGCGTCGAGGTCGAGGACCGCAGTCTCGAGCGGCTTCACGTAGGTCTCTGCTTCCCAGCCCGGCAACATGTTCGCCAACGCGCCGTGCAGCCTGAGACTCGCGTACTCGGGCTTCCACCAGATCTCGTAGGCGTGCCGCAGGTCATCGGGACTGACCGACAGCCACGAGCCGAAGGTCACGCTGTAGCCACCGGTCAGCCTTACGGCCACGAGCACGCGAACGAACGCGCCGACGCCTTGCACCTGCATCAACACATCGTTGCCCCACGTACGATGCTCGCGCTCGTGCGCGGGAACCTCGAGCACCGGCTGCGGCAGCTTGAATCGCAGGTGCCGACTGTGCTCGTCGAGCGGCCGGCCACACGTCGGACAACCGGTCTGGCCGTGCTTCGGTTTGCTCATAGGTGCGACGCTGGTATCCCGTTCGAAGTCACGGCCGACGCCGGTTCACGACGGCCACCAGCCCCACGAGCAACAGCAGGACGGCGGCGATCTGCACGAGCCACCCGATGGCGTAGCTGAGCAACATGCCGAGCACCACGACGATGGCCAGCCCCGTCAGTGCGAAGTGCCACCAGGGAACCCGAGGTGAGGTTGTTTCCATCAGTGCGCTCCAGACGACCTGTCGCTCGAGTAGTCCGCTCGCCGGCTTCTGCTCCCGCTTGGCCAGTCTACATCGTCGACCAGTCTACATCGGCCCGCCGAACCCACTCCTTCAGCGGCCGCAGTTGCTTTTCAGCCCGTTCGGCCCACGCCCGCGCCATGACCCAGTGCCTTGGCGATGGCGGCGATGGTTGCGCAGTCCCGAAGGGCCCGGCGAACGCCACTACTCCAGCCGCCCGAGTTGCTCGCCGGCCCATTCACGTATCCACCACTCCGGGCGCTTCAGCAGCTCTTCGAACACGGGACGTAGCTTCAGCGCATCGACCTGCATCTCCGGCCAAAGCGCGAGATCGACAAGGGACTCCATGATCGGTTCGTATGTGTCATCCTCGGCTGACCAGCGCGAGGGATAGTCCTGCGCAACCGAGAGAGCTGTCGGGAGCGCCCCCAGCAGAGAAACAGCCACACGCTCTCCGAGGCCCCGGTCCCGCTCGGCACAGGCAATCCTCGCCAGGGAACTCGCGGCCACCAATGCGTCGTTGTCCGTCTCGCTCTGCGCCGCCGCCTCCAAGCGTTCTCGCGCCGCACGCGCAGCATCGGTGTTGGGCGCCCGCGCCCCCAGCTTTCCCAGGGCAGCCAGCCAGCGCTGCTCTTGGTAGCTGGCAAACACCGAATGACTGTCGAGCACGCCGAGCAGGACCGCTTCGACGTCAGCGGGGCTTGTCACGAGCTTCACGAGCGACTCGGCAGCTGCGCGACGCACGCCCGTTGCCTCGGACTCGTCCGCGAGACAGCGACGCAAGCGTGAGATCGCGTCGGCCGCAACCTGCGGGCGATCGCCGAGGCTCCCCGCCGCCGCGAAGCGCACGTCCTCCTCCGCGTCGTCCAGCAGTCCAACCAACGCTGCGCCAGCAGGCGCGTACTTTGCCCCAACCCGCCCGAGAGCGCAGGCGAGGGCGAAACGGACGCTGCTTTCAGGTTCCGTCCGCAGCCTTGTCGTCAGCACCTCAGCAACCGAGTCGACTGCGGGCCCAGTCCAGAAGGCGGCCAGCGAGGCCTGGAAGCGCGCTTCCGCGACCTCGGATTGGATGAGGTCCCTGATCGATGCAGCTACTGGCTCAGGCACGCTGTCGGGACGCGTCAACGACCAGCCATGACCGAGCCCGAACAGAGTACTTGCCCGAACACGCTCGTCGGGCTGGTCGAGAAGGGCGAGCAACGAAGTCTCCGTCTCCTTCCTCGCGTCGGCCTCGAGGCGTGACTCCGTCGTGTCTGCCAGGAACTCGCCCAGCAAGTGGGCGGTCGTACACCGCATGTTCGAATCGCCAGTCTGCAGCAATGACCTCAACTCGGAAGCGACAACCTTCCTGGGACGAGAAGCCAGCTCGCCAGCAGCCCGGTTGCCGAGGGAGTCGTGTGGCTCTCCCTTCTGCATCTTCGCAATCAGCTTGATCAGTTCCTCATTCGAGGCGAGGTGGAGATCGGGCTCCCGACTGCAACGCTGGCTGAGGAGGAACACAGTCAGGAGCACGACGCCGACCACGTAGGGCAGCAGACGTGGACTGTGTGGGTAGCTCATCGGTCTGGCCAACGTCTTGTCGCTCAGGCGCGCGCTCGTCGTCTGATCGAGTTCGTCATCTTACACGCGTCGAGCACAGCCCACCGGTCGCGTCCCGCCCAGGCACTGGCAATGCGACCTCGCGCACCGCTGAACCGCGGTCACCACATCCGACACACAGCTTCACTTCGCCCGCAACGTGCCGTGATCGAACATCCACAACCCCGTGCCCGTCGCCGCGACCACGCTGGCCAGCCAGACCAGCACACACGCGCGGTGCCACTTGCGCGCGCGCTCGCTGCGCCACAGCCACACCCCCGTGACAATCACCGGCAACGCGAGCAGCCCGCCCGCCTTCGCGAACACGAGGTGCGTCGCGAGCACGTCCTTCGGGAACTCGTAGCAGCTGACGAGCTCCTCGGTCAGCACGATCGTGACCGTGAGACACACCATCGTCAACGGCCCGAGCCACAGGTGCAGGCGACGCCGGCCGCTCCATCCCGTGAACAATGCCGCGACGAGCAGGACGACCGTGGTGACGAACGCGATCCAGAACGGAACAGTCGTGGGCATCGGGCGACGCATCGTGCGGCATGTGCTCGCGCAATGGAATGCCGACACGTGCGGAAAACAGGCAGCGCGGGCTGTTCCTTCCGCGCCCGCAGCCGCGCGGCTACGGTGTGCTCATGGCCAATGTCCTCGACGGCTCGCCCGATGGACGCGGTCGCCGCGTCGCGATTGCCGTGTCGCGCTTCAACGAGATCGTGACCGAACGGCTGCTCGACGGCGCGCAGAAGACCCTGCGCGCAAACGGTGTCAAGGACGAGGACGTCACGGTCTGCTGGGTGCCGGGCGCGTTCGAGCTGCCGGCGGCCTGCCGCTTGCTCTGGGCGACGAAGCGGTTCGACGCGATCGTGATGTTGGGCGCCGTCGTGCGCGGCGGCACCGACCACTACGAACACGTCTGCAACGGGGTCACCGAGGGCGCCATGCGCCTCGGCCTCGACGGCGTGCCGCTCGGTTTCGGCGTGCTCACGTGCAGTACGATGGACCAGGCCCTGGCACGCGCGGGCGGCGAGGCGGGCAACAAGGGAAGCGATGCGGCCACGGCGGCACTCGCGATGGCCGACCTGCGCGCGCAGATCGGAAAGCCCGGTTCTCCGGGTTGATCACCGGCGCCCGCCCGCTAGAGTCTTGCACCTCAGTTTCCACCGGAAACCGCTCCTTGCCATGACCGCCCCCATCCGCCGCCGCACACGGGCTCGTGAGATCGCCATGCAGGTCCTGTTCCAGTTCGACCTGCGGGGTCCCGGCTATGCGGAGGAGCTCGGCAAGACGATGCGCGACCTTTGTGCCGACGAGAGCGAGGGGCAGCCGGACGTGCTCGAGTTCGCGACGCGCCTCGTCGAGGGCACGCTCGCCCACCGCGAGGAGATCGACCAGAGGCTGCAGTCCGTGACCCGCAACTGGGACCTGCGCCGCATGGCGAACGTCGACCGCAACGTGCTGCGCATGGCGATGCACGAGCTGATGTTCTGCCAGGACGTGCCGCCGAAGGTCGCGATCAACGAAGCGATCGAGCTCGGCAAGAAGTACTCGACCGCGAATTCGGGCGGGTTCGTGAACGGCATCCTCGATCGCATCCGCATCGACATCGAGCGCGAACGCAGCTTGCCGAACCAGCCGCCGAGCCAGCCGGCAGCCAGCCGGGAGGCGGCGGCGACCGAGGGCCTCGGAACCTAGGCGACACCAAAGGCACCCCATGGTGTTCGGCAAGCTGGTCCTTGCGCTCAAGAAGACCCGCGAGGTCCTGACCGCAGGACTGACGCGGCTGTTCTCGGGCAGGAAGCTCGACGAGGCGCTGCTCGAAGAGCTCGAGGAGGTGCTCTACAACAGCGACCTCGGCCCCGTCGGCACGCGCGTCGTCGACGAGCTCAAGGCTGCCTACAAGCGCAAGGAGATCAAGGAGACAGCCGAGGTGCCGGCCTTCTTGCGCCGGAGACTCATCGCGATGCTGCAAGACTGTGAGGCGCCGCTGGTCCGCGCCGGCAAGCCCCCCACCGTGATCCTCGTGGTCGGCGTGAACGGCTCGGGCAAGACGACGTCGATCGCGAAGCTCGCGCGGTTCCTGCAGCAGCAGGGCGCTTCGGTCCTGCTCGGCGCCGGCGACACGTTCCGCGCCGCCGCCGTCGAACAGCTCACGATGTGGGCCGCACGCACGGGCATCCCGATCGTCAAGCAGGCCACGGGCGCGGACCCGGCCGCGGTCGCGTTCGACGCGGTCGCCGCGGCGATCGCGCGCAAGGTCGACTACCTGATCCTCGACACGGCCGGCCGCCTGCACACGCAGAGGAACCTGATGACCGAGCTCGAGAAGATCGTGCGTGTCGTCAAGAAGAACCTGCCCGAGGCGCCGCACGAGACGCTGCTCGTGCTCGACGCGACGACGGGCCAGAACGCGATCCGCCAGGCCAGTGAATTCGCGAAGTCGGCGCCCGTGACCGGTCTGATCCTCGCCAAGATGGACGGCACCGCCAAGGGTGGCGCCGTGTTCGGCATCCGCGAGGTGACGCCCGTGCCCGTGAAGTTCATCGGCACCGGCGAAGGTCTGGACGATCTCGAAGCGTTCCGCGTCGAAGCCTTCGTGGACGCGATCCTCGATCTCGGCAAGACCGTTCCGGCATGAGCGCCCCCGCTCCCGAGGTCTCGGGACCGCGGTGGCTCGTGTGGCTGTTCCTGCCGCTCCTCGTGCTGCCGTTCCACCCGTATTGGGCGGACTTCGAACAGGTGCGCCGGGGGTTGCTGCTCGTGCTGGCCGGTGTGTGCCTCCTCGGCTGCAAGTCGCTGCGACCCGTATCCGGCGAACGGCTCTGGCTTGCGTTCTTCGGCTGGCTGCTGCTCAGCGCGGTCGTGAACGTCGCGCAGCAGCGCGTCGCAGGCACTGCGGACACGACGCCGTCCTTCCAGATCTGGGACGCCGTCTATCGTCTCGCGCACTGGACCGCGCTCGCGGTCGTGCTGCGGCTCGGCGCGCTCGCGCCGTCCGGGTTCGCGGCGCCGTGCGCGATCGTGCTCGTCGCCACGTCGGTGTTCGGCCTGCTGCAGCGCGCCGGGCTCGGCGACATCGGGGGCTACGGCGTCGAGCGCGAGCCCGTGTCGGTGTTCGGCAACCTGAACGTCGCGTCCGAGTTCACGGCCGTGGCCGCCATGGTCGTCGCCGTGTCGGGTCCGTTCCGCGGTGGCGCCGCGCGGCGCTGGCTGCAGCCCGCGGCCCTCGTGCTGGCCGGCGCCTACCTGGTCGTGAACCACTCGCGTTCGGGCCTCGTCGGGCTGCCGGTCGGGCTCCTGCTCTGGTGGGTGCTGCGGCAGCGCGAGCGCGGGTTCCTGCCGCTGCAGTTCGCCCTCGTCGGTGCCGCCATCGGCCTCCTGCTCGACAACGCGTTGGCCCCGCGTGGCCCTGCGGCCGAAGCGACGGCGGCGCCGCAGCGGCAGGCTTCGACGCTCGTCGTGCGCTGGGAGATCGACAAGGGCTGCGCGCGCCTGTTCGCCGAGAACCCGGTGATCGGACACGGCCCCGGACAGTTCGCGGTGCAATACGCGCGCGTGCGCGGCCCGGACGAGATCGAGCTGTCGAGCGTCGGCCGCCAGTTCCCGACCGAGGTCCGCACCGCGCACAACGACTGGCTCGAACTGCTCGTCGACGGCGGCCTGCCCGCGCTCGTGCTGTTCGGGCTCGCGCTGCGCGCGCTGCAGCGTGGCACGAGCGACAAGACGCGGCTCTTGCCGCTGTTCGTGCTGCTGCTGCTCATGCTCGTGCGATCTCCGCTCGGCAACGCGCCCGCGGTCGCCGCTGCGCTGCTGCTCGTCGGCCAACCCGTGACGGCGTTGCCGCTGGCCATGGGCTGGCGGCGTCTCGTCGCCGCGGGGCTCGGCCTCTTGCTCGTCGGGCTCGGCATCGTGCCGATCGCCGCGAACTGTCTGTTCGCCCCCTACCAGAGCGCTCTCGCGCACGGCGAGGTCCCGAAGCAGGGTGCGGTCGCGACCGCGGCGGACTGGATGCCGTTCGAACCGCGCTGGCATCAACTGCTCGCGCAGGAACAGATGGCCGCGCGCGACTTCGCGGGCGCGCAGCGCACGGCAGCTCGTGCGCTGACCTTGCGCCCCTACGAGCCGCAGTATTACCTGCTGCTCGGCGAGGCGCTCGCGCGCGACAGCAAGTACGAGGACGCCGTGCTGGTCGCCTACGGCGGCCTGCAGTTCGATCCGCCGAACCCCGAACTGCGTGTGCTGCTCAGCACCGTGCTCGCGCAACTGCAGCGACCCGAACAGGCGATCGCCGCCGTGGTCAACCAACCGCATGCCAAGCTGCGCGAGTGTCTCGGCGCGCACTTCCAGGCCCTCTCGAAGCTCGCGCGCGACCGCGGCAACAAGCAGGTCGCGGCGCGGTTCGCGGTCGAGCAGCACTTCCTCGCCGCCATCGACACGCTTGCGGACCACACAGCGACCAAGGCACACCTCGAAGCGATGCGCGGATCGATGCAGGAGGCCGGTTCGACGCGCGAGGACGTGCGCGCGTATGTGGTGGGCGCGTTGCTCGCAATCGACCTCGGCAACCGAGACCTCGCGATCCAGGCAGGCGAGGGCGCGAAGCGCCTCGACGTGCCGCTGGCCGGCTGGCAGCGCGACCTGCTCGGCACCAAGTTGGCGCCGCTGCAGGCCATCGAGGTCTGGGCGCAGGTGCTCGCGCGTCGCTGAGCCTATTGTGATTCGCCGGCCCTAGCCGGTGGCCGGCAGATCGTACACGGAGAGTCCTGTGGCTGCCCTCAACGGTCCTTCGAGGGGGTGGCGCCCGCAGGTTGCTTCGCAGCTTCCTTCAGCGCCTGCAACTCGCTCTCGGCGCCCGCGGCCTCGACGAACTGCGCGAACGTCCACTTCTGCTTCGACAGCGCGTGATCGGCCGGGAAGAGCTCGCGCAGCGGATCCTGCAGCCAGAAGCACAGCAGCGCCATGCCGAGACGCGTCGGATGCAGGCGATCCTCTTGCAGCAACGCGCCCGGCGCGAGCGGCAACGGTCCGTCCGCGAGCGGCAGCGTCGCGTCCTTGCCCTTCATGCCGGCCACGAAGGTCGACACGGGCACGAGGCGCATGTTCTTGTGCGCGGCCACGAATCCGCGCAGCTTCGCGTTGAGCTTGCTGAGCACCTCCGGTGACGGGATCTGGGCCGGACTCAGCATGCGCTTCTGCGCTCCCTGCATGTCCGGCAGATCGCCGAGCAGCACCGGCATCCTGAGCTTCTCGATCAGGGCCAAGCCCTCGTCGAACTTCGCCTCACGCGCCTTCTCTTCCTCGCCGCCGACGAAGCCGTAGGCGAACCAGAACGGGAAGTCGATCCCGACCACGATGTCCGGGTTGGCCTTCAGCGCGTCCTCGATCTGGTCCTTCCCGATCTTCGGCGCATTGGTGAACATGGCCATCATGGCGCCCGTGTTGTGCGTCGTCGCCTTCGCCTGATCGCCGACCCACTGTTTGAGCAGGTGCTGCATCGACACGGATTCCCCGTGCTCCTTGGCGCCGGTCAGCGGGCCGTCTCGAAAGCCGCCGCTCATGCTCGCACCGATCACGTGCACGCGCAGCGTGGCGGCCGCCGGCTTCTGGTCCTGAGCGGTGAGAGGAACGAGGCTGCAGAGCAGCGTCGTGAGCAGGGTCGGGTACAAGCGCATCGGGAAGCCTCGGGGGGTCGGGGTTTCGGGTCGCAGGCAGGATCCTGCCTGGGAACTAGCGTAGCGAACCGAGCACGAGATCGTGAACGGCTCGGCGTACGCCGAGAATCTTGTTGTTGACGCGGGTCGGATGCACGCGGTTGCTGAGCAGCACGACGCAGAGGTCGTGCTGCGGATCGCACCACAGCGAAGTGCCCGTGAAACCCGTGTGTCCGAACGCGCCGGCCGGCACCGTGGTGCCGCCGTAACCGCCGCTCGCGAGCAGTTGGAAGCCGAGGCCTCGCGTCGTGTCGTCGCCGAAGCCGGCCGGGCGGGTCGCCATGGCCACGAGCTCGCGAGGCAGCACGGAGCGCCCGCCCGCGAGCATCGCGACGCAAAACCGCAGCACGTCGTGCGCGGTCGCGAACATGCCCGCGTGCCCCGAGATGCCGCCCATCGCGAACGCATTCTCGTCGTGCACGAAGCCGCGCACGATGCCGCCGCGCGATGGGTCTTCCTCGGTCGGCGCCGCGACGATCGGCGGACCGTCGGTCGGGACGAACCGCGCGCCCGTCATCCCGAACGCGTCGAACACCTCGCGCTGCGCGAACACCTCGAACGGCTCGCCGCTGCAGGTCTCGACGATCGCCATCAGCAGCACGAAGCCGAGGTCGCTGTAGGTGACGCCCGCGCCCGGCTCGCTCATCAGAGCTTCGGCCGTCGCCGCGCGCGCGATGGCCGCCTTGCCCTTCAGCGTGCGGTAGTAGCGTTCGTAGGCAGGCAGACCGGCGTTGTGCGCGAGCAGGTGGCGCACCGTGACGAGGTCCTTGCCGGTGCCCGTGAACTGCGGCAACCAGTTCTGCACGGGCTCGTCGATCGAGAGCTTGCCCGCGGCGACGAGACGCAGGATCGCCGGGGTCGTCGCGCAGACCTTGGTCAGCGACGCAAGGTCGTAGAGCGTGTCGGGCGCGACGGGCGGGTCGTCCGCTTCGTAGCCGAGCTTTCCGACAGCGACCGCCGCGACGAGCTCGCCACCGCGCGCGACGAGACAGACTGCGCCCGGGAACGCTCGCTCGGCCACGGCACGTTCGAGCAGCGCGCGCAGGTTTCCCGGCAGTGCTTGGTCGAGGTCGTGGGCCGCCGGCGTCGAGACCTCGACCTTGCTGCCCGGCAGCACCGTCAGTCCGGTGCCCGCGGCTGCGACGCCGGGGATCGTCACGGGCAACCGCCCGCGGATCGGCGCCTGCCCGCGCAACGCCGCGGCAGATGCGGCTTCGACGCGTTGCGTCGACACGAACGCGCACAGGTAGGTGTCGACGGCCGGCACCTGCTGCACGAGGTAGGGGTTGCCGAACGAGACCGCGATCACCTGCTGTTCCTCGCGCAGCGCCTGGACGACCGGTCGCAGCGCCGGCGGCAGGCCGATCTCTCCCGAGTAGGAGCGGACCTTGACGTGCAAGGCCAGCACGACGCGCTTGGCCCCGCGCACGCGCTGCGCCGCGGCCGCGATCTCGTCGGCCCCGCTCGCGGCCGACACGCGCAGTTGGGCCTTCGCGATGTCCCTGAGCGCGCTCGCGAACGCCGCGCCGCCCGGTTCATCCTTGTCGAGCAGCGTGACGGCGACGGTCTGGTCGGCGCCTTCCGCGGTGAGCGGCAGCAGCCCACCGCGGTCGCGCACGAGCGTGAGACCGCGCGCGGCGATCTCGTCGGCGATCTGTTCGGCCGCCTTCGTGTGCACACGCTGCTGCCAGTCGGGTGCCGTGGTCCCGCCACCCGCGAGCAGCCCGACCCTCGCCTTCAAACGCAGGATGCGCAACACCGCCTCGTCGAGCCGGGCCATCGGCACGCGTCCCGACTGCACTGCTTCGATCACGGCCGCGCGCGCCGCGAGCGGATCGGGCGGCATCAGCAGCACGTCGGCGCCCGCGAGCAGGGCCTGCACCGCGACCTCGCCGGGCGGAAACGCGTTCTTGACGCCGCCCATGTCGAGCGCGTCCGTGACGACGAGACCCTGGAAGCCGAGCTCCTCGCGCAGCACGTCGCCGAGGATGTGTCTGCTCAACGTCGCGGGCACCGTCGCCGACTCGCCGAGCCCCGGCACCGCGAGGTGTCCCGTCATCACCGATTCGAGGCCTTCCTTCGCCGCGACCTGGAACGGCAGCAGCTCGACCTTGCGCAGACGCGCGCCGTCGCCGGGCACCGTCGGCAGCGCGAGATGCGAGTCGGAGTCGACGTCGCCGTGGCCCGGGAAGTGCTTGCCACACGCGACCAGACCTTCGCTGCGCACGCCGCGCGCGAACGCGGCGCCGAGCCGCGCGACGAGCGCCGGATCCTCGCCGAAGCTGCGCACGTTGATGATCGGGTTCTGCGGGTTGCTGTTGACGTCGAGCACGGGCGCGAAGACCCAGTGGAAGCCCAGCGCCTTCGCTTCCTGCGCCGTGATCTTGCCCATCGACTCCGCGAGTGCTTGCGACCCTGTCGCTCCGACGAGCATCTGGTTGCCGAGCTCCGTGGCGCCCGAGAGGCGGAACCAGACGCCGCCTTCGAAGTCGCCCGCGAGCAGGAGCGGCACCTTCGCCGCGGCCTGCAGCTTCGGGATCAGGCTCGCCGCGTGCTCGACCGTGCCGAGGCTCAGGATCACCCCGCCGAGACCGGCGTCGCGCACCCAGCCGAGCACCTTCTCGTGGTTCTGCGCCTTGCTGCCCTCGGGGCGCGAGAGGGTCCAGCTCACGAACAGCTGCCCGGCCTTCTGCTCGAGCTCCAGCCTGGCGAGCAGGGCTTGCACGTCGTCCTGCGCCGCGAGCGGCAACGCGAGCAGCAGCGCGAGAGAGCCGGAGCCAAGACGCGGGTTCACGGCGCGCAGCCTACCCGTCTCGGGTCGATCCCGCTCTGCGCGTCGCGGTCGATCAGCACGAGCACACGCGCATGTCCACGCAGCGCGGACGCCGGGCAGACGGCGCCGCCCTCGCCGTGCAGCATCGCTCGCAGCGCGTCGGCCTTCGCGCGGCCGAACGCGCACAACACGATCCGCTTTGCATCGAGGATCGTCGCAATCCCCGAAGTGACCGCGTGGGTCGGCGGCTCGCCCGGCAGGAACCGCCAGCGCGCGTCGTCGCGCGTCGTCTCGGCCAGCCTTGCCACGTGCAGGCCGCGGTCGAACGGAGTTCCCGGTTCGTTGAACGCAAGGTGGCCGTTGCGGCCGATGCCGAGGAACTGCAGCGCCACGCCGCCCGCGCTCGCGATCTTCGCCGCGTGCGCCTTCAGGCTCGCCTCGGCTCCGTCGCTGGGCACGGGCAGAAACGCGCCGCGTGCGAGCATAGAGCCAAGCGGCGGGCATGCGGTGCAGAGCTCGTGCACCATGCCGCCGCGCTGCTGCGGCCCGAATCCGAGATACTCGTCGAGGTGCGTGGCGAGGAAGTCGGTCGCGATGCGCCCCGCCTGCAGCTCGACGGCCAGGGCCCGCAGGAACGGCGCGAACGTGTTACCGGTCGCGAAGCTGATCACGCCGCGCCGCCCGAGTGCTTGACGAAACTCGTCGAGCAGCACCGGCACGGCCGCTTCGCACGTCAGCACGCGGACCTCGAGCGTTACACTCACGGCGGGCCACTTTGCAGAGTGCCGCAGGATCGATCAAGGGCGGGCTGTGCTGCCGGTGTCAGCGGTGCGCGGAGCGCCGCACGACGAACGGCAGCAGCCCGAGCGCCAGCACGGTCGCGCCGGCCGCGCAGAGGAACGCGGCCCGGGCCCCTACGCCGTCCCACACGGTGCCGATCAGCAGCGGTCCCATGCCCGCCGCGACGCCCTGCACGGCGTTGTACCAGCCGAAGCTGCGGCCGCGATTGCCTGCGCCGGTCAGGTCCGCCACGAAGCCGCGTTCCGCGCCCTCGGTGAAGGCCGCGTGCAACCCGTGCGCGGCGAACAGCGGCCACAGCCACCAGCTCTGCTCGACCATCGCGAACGCCACCATCACGAACGCGTGTGCGGTGAGGCCACAGCCGATCACACGCCGTCGCCCGAGGCGGTCGGACAAGGCGCCGAGCGGCTGGCTCAGCCCGGCGCGGGCCACGTGCAGCACGGCCCACAACAGCGGCAGGCTCGCGGCCGGCATGCCGAGCTCGTTCGCGCGCGCGAGCAGGAACAGATCGACGGCACCGCCGACCGCGGTCAGCGCGACGACGGCGAAGAACGGCAGCAGCGTGCCCACGGGCGCCGGCGGCAGCGCGCCTGCTGCAAGAGCAGGCTCGTGTGGCGTCTCGCGCACCCATGTCACGAGCACGAACACTGACAACAGGCCCGGCACGAGTGCGGCCAGGAACAGCGTTCGCATCTCGCAGCCGAGCGACAACAGCAAGCTGCCGAGCAGCGCGCCACCCAGCGCGCCCGCGTGGTCCATGCCGCGTTGCACGCCGAAGGCCTCGCCGCGCCGGTCGGCGGCGACACTCTCGGCGAGCAACGCATCGCGCGGCGCCGTGCGCAGCCCCTTGCCGGCGCGATCCGCGCTGCGCACAAGCACGGCCTGCCAAGGCAAAGCTACGATCGCGAACAGCGGCCGCATCAGCGCCGACAGCGCGTAGCCCGCGACGATCCATGGCTTCCTGCGGCCGAAGTGATCGGCCAGCCAGCCCCCCGCGAGCTTCATGCCCGCTACGACGAGCTCGCTGATCCCCTGCATCAGTCCGAGCTGCTGCATGGAGCCGCCGACGGCAGTGATGAGCACGGGCAGCAGCGGCACGATCAGCTCGCTGCCGACGTCGGTCAGGAACGAGACCGCACCGAGCGCGAAGACGGTGCGCGGCAGACGTGGTCGTGGCGCGGCCAAGGTCAGACCTTCCACACGATGCCGCGCCGGAACAGGATCGCGAGCACGGCATACCAGCCGAGCACCCAGAGCATCGCGAACGCGAGCGACGCGACCTTCGGATCGCCGATCGGCAGCAGGCATTCGCGAAAGAACCAGTCCTTCACGGGAACGCTGTGGCCGTCGACCGTCACCCGCCACAGCGAACCGACGATGCGGCCGAGCACGCCGCTGCCGATGAACACGAGCAGCGCGTTCCTGCCGTAGACCTGCAGCGGGTGCGCGAGCCGCTGGAACCCGCGCACTTCGAACGCCCAGACCGAGAGCCCGAGCCCCGTTGTCGCGATGCCCGCGGTCCACACCGCGTAGCTGCTCGTCCACAGCGCCTTGTTGAGCGGAAAGAACCAGCCCCAGACCGCGCCGGCAGCCATCAGCAGGGCACCGCGACGCAGCAGCACCGCGACCTTGCCCGCGACCTCGCCGCCTTCGCCGAGCACGCGCCCGGCCAGAACGCCGAACAGAACCGTGGCGACGGCTGGGATCGTGCTCAGCAGGCCCTCGGGGTCGTAGAGGCCGCGCGTCTGCTTCCACACGTGATCGCCGAAGACGGTGCGATCGAGCCAGCCGGCGAGATGGTCGCTCTTGCTGTCGAGGTCGGGCATGCCGCCGTCGGGCGTCGGACACCACTGGAGCAGCGGCCAGTAGAGCAACAGGCATCCGAGCAGCACAAAGCGCTGCGTGCGCAACGACGTGAACAGGAACAGCATCGCTGCGATGCCGTAGCAGACGCCGATGCGCTGCAACACGCCGGGGAAGCGCACCGTGAGCAGCGGGTCGAACAGTCGCTTGTCCGCTGCGAACGTGACGAGCGGGAACGCAGACAGGAACATCCCGAGCAGCACGAGGCTGAGGACGCGTTGGCCGATGCCCAACACGATCGGTCCACGCGCAGCGCCACGCTGCAACTTCTTCAGCAGCGCGGGCACGATCGCGACGCCCACGCAGAACAGGAACGTCGGGAAGACAAGGTCCGTGAACGTGCACCCGTGCCACTCGGCGTGGCGCAGCGGCGCGTACTGATACTCGGACCCCCACACCCCGGGGTTGTTCACGAGGATCATCGCCGCGATCGCGAGCCCTCGCAGCGCGTCGAGCCCGATCCAACGGCCGGACGGTGGGTTGGGCGGCGTGGTCGAGCCCACTAGCCGAGCGCAGCGCGCACGCTGCCGTTGTGGGTCAGGAGCAGCGTGCGGGCCGTCGGCGGATCGACCTGGTGCTGCAGCACGACGATCGCCGCCTTGACCTCGCCGTCGCACTCCGCGAGCACGCGTTCGGCCGTACTCAGGTCACAGCCGGTCGCCTGCGACACGATGCGCACGCTGCGCCCGATCAGCTTCTGGTTCGTCGCCTGCAGGTCGACCATCAGGTTGCCGTAGACCTTGTTGAGGCGCACGAACGCGCCGGTGCTCAGCATGTTGAGCACCATCTTCGTCGCGGTGCCGGCCTTCAGTCTCGTGCTGCCCGTGAGCACCTCGGGGCCCGTGACGACCTCGATCGGCAGCGCGGCCGCGGCCGCGACAGCGCTGTCTCGGTTGCAGACCACGGCGACCGTCAGCGCCCCGACCGAACGCGCATGCTGCAGCGCGCCGATCACATACGGCGTGCGTCCGCTCGCGGCGATTCCGACGACGATGTCCTTCTGCCCGAGCCCGATCGCGTCGAGATCCTTGGCGCCGAGCGCTTCAGTGTCCTCGGCGCCTTCGACGGCCTTGCTGATCGCCCCGGCGCCGCCGGCCATGAGTGCCACGACCTGATCGGGCCGCGCCGAGAACGTCGGCGGGCACTCGGCCGCGTCGCACAGACCGAGCCGGCCCGAAGTGCCGGCCCCGCAGTAGACGAGGCGCCCGCCCTTGCGCATGCGTTCTGCGATCTCGTCGATGGCCGCCGCGATGCGGGGCAACGCGGCGCGCACGGCCTCGGCGACGCTGCGGTCCTCGTCGTTCATGACCGCCACGAGGTCGGGCGTCGACATCGCATCGAGATCGGCCGTGCGCGGATTGCGCGTCTCCGTGGTCAGCGTCGCGAGATCGGGCTTGGTCATGACCGGGCGGCGCGAGTATAGCTCTCTGCGCCGTTGCCCCCTCATGTCCATCGGCTCGCTCGACCTCGCCGTCCTGATCGCGTATGTCGCTTGCGTGCTCGGCGTCGGCTTCGCGACCCGCCGGAGAACAGGGGGAGCCAGTGACTACCTGCTCGGCGCGCGCGACTTGCCGTGGTGGGCGCTCTTGCTGTCGATCGTCGCGACCGAGACCAGCGCGGTGACCGTTCTGTCGACGCCCGGGCTCGCGTTCGGCGGCGGCCTGAAGGGCTCGACCGGCGACCTGCGCTTCCTGCAGGTGCCGCTCGGCTACGTCGTCGGGCGCCTCGTCGTCGTCGCGTGGCTGCTGCCGCTCTACTGCCGCGGCCAGGTGATGACCGCGTACGAGGTGCTCGCGCACCGCTTCGGTGGCGGCGTGCGCAAGCTCGCGAGCGTGATCTTCCTCGTCACGCGCACGCTAGGCGACGGCTTGCGGCTGTACCTGACCGCGCTCGTGCTGAAGCTGCTGCTGCCGATCGACCTGACGACCGCCGTGGCCATCATGGGAACGGTCGCACTCGTCTACACGTGGGCCGGCGGCATGCGCGCCGTCGTGTGGACCGATGTGCTGCAGTTCGGTGTGTACATGGCCGGCGCGTTCGCCGCGTTCGCCGTGCTGCTCGCGGCGCTGCCCGGCGGCACGGGCGACGTGATCGCAGCGCTCGGCGAGCGGGGGCGCGTCTTCGATTTCTCGTTCGACCTGACGTCGAAGTACACGTTCTGGACCGGCTTGATCGGCGGCGCGGTGCTGTCGCTCGGCAGCCACGGCGTCGACCAGATGATCGTGCAGCGCTACCTCGCCGCACGTTCGCAGCAGCAGGCGGCGCTCGCGCTCTTGCTGTCGGGCGTCGTCGTGCTGCTGCAGTTCGCGTTCTTCCTCGTGCTCGGCGTCGGCCTCGCGGTCTTCTACGCAGCGTCGCCGCCGGCAACGCCGTTCGCGACCGGGGACGACGTGTTCGTCGACTTCATCGTGCACCACACGCCGGACGGCGTACGCGGCCTCGTGGTCGGCGCCGTGTTCGCGGCGGCGCTCAGCGGCTCCTTGAATTCGTGCGCGTCGTCGCTCGTCAACGACGTCGTGCTGCCGTTGCGCGGCCTGCCGCCCGACCACCCGAGCGCGCTGCGCCTCGCGAAGGGCGCGACGCTGCTGTTCGGCGGGCTGCAAATCGCCGTCGGCGCGAGCGGCCTCGGCCTGCACGGCAGGACCGTCATCGAGCAAGTGCTCGGCATCGCCGCGCTGACGCTGGGCCTGCTGCTCGGGTTGTTCGCGCTCGGCACGCTGACCTCGCGCGTGCGCGAGGGTCATGCGCTGATCGGCCTCGTCGCCGGCGTCGCGGTCGACCTTGCGCTGAAGTTCGGCGTGCCGGGCCTGCTGGCTCCCTCGCCGCTCGACGGCCTGTGGTATGGCGCCGTCGGCGCCGGCACGGTGTTCGTCGCCGGGGTCGCGGCCAGCGTGTTGTCTTCGCCGCGGCGATGACCCGCTCACACCGCGAGCACGCCCACCTTCTGTTCGACCGCCTCGACCAGCGAGCCGTCGAGCACCAGTCGCTCGGCCTCAGCCAGATCGGGGGCCAGCTGGCGATCGCCGTCGAGCCCTGCGATGCGCTTGCGAAGGGCCGCGACGGCGGCCGCGACGCCGACGCCGGGCCGCAGCGGTTCGCCGAGGTCCAGCGCCTGCGCCGCGCAGAGCACCTCGATGCCGAGCACCTTCGCCGTGTTCGCGACCACGAGCCCCGCGTGACGCGCGGCCGTGACCCCCATCGACACGTGGTCCTCGCGGTTGGCCGACGTCGGCACGGTGTCGACGCTGGCCGGGTGCGCGAGCGTCTTGTTCTCGCTGGCCAGCGACGCGGCGACCACCTGCGCGATCATGAACCCACTCTCGAGACCCGGATTGCGCGCGAGGAACGGCGGCAGCCCCGAGATGTCGGGATTGACCATCTGTTCGATGCGGCGTTCGCTGATGTTGGCCAGCGTGCTGACCGCGATCTTCAGGAAGTCCATCGCCTGGCTCACGGGCTGCCCGTGGAAGTTGCCGCCGCTCACGACATCCCCACCAGGGAACACGAGCGGGTTGTCGGTGACCGAGTTCGCTTCGGTGACGAGCACGTCGAGCGCGTAGCGGATGCCGTCCTTGCTGGCCCCGTGCACCTGCGGCGCGCAGCGCATCGAGTAGGCGTCCTGCACCTTGGTGCAGTTCGCGTGGCTCGGCATGATCTTGCTGTTCGCGAGCAGCGCACAGAGGTTCGCGGCCGTCGCCTGCTGGCCCGGATGCGGCCGCAGCTCGTGCAGGCGCGCCTGGAACGGCTTCTCGCTGCCGCGCAGTGCTTCGACGGTCATCGCACACGCGATGTCGGCCACCTTCGCGAGCAGGATCGCGCGATGCAGGGCCAGGCATCCGATCGCCGTCATGACCTGCGTACCGTTCACGAGCGCGAGGCCCTCCTTGCACGCGAGCTCGAGCGGCTCGCGGCCGAGCCGCCGCAGCGCCTCTGCGCCCGAGATCACTTCGTCACCCGCGTGCACCTCGCCGCAGCCGATCAGCGGCAGCGCCATGTGGCTCAACGGCGCGAGATCGCCCGACGCGCCGACCGAGCCCTGCGCCGGGATCACGGGCAGGAAGCCGCCGTTCCACAACGCCATCGCCTGCTCGAGCGTCTCGATGCGCACGCCCGAGAAGCCGAGTGCCAGGTTGTGGATGCGCAGCGCGAACGCGAGCCGGCTCTGCTCCTGCGGCAGCGGATCGCCGACGCCGGTCGCATGGCTCAGCAGCAGGTTGCGCTGCAACTGACCGAGCTGTTCGTCGGGGATGCGCACGCCGGCGAGCTTGCCGAAGCCCGTGTTGATCCCGTACAGCGCGGCCCCCTTCGCGACACCCTTCGTGACGACCGCGCGGCTCTTCGCGATCTTCGCGCGGACCTTCTGCGACAGGCCGATGCGTGCGCCGGGGCGACTCAGCGTGATCAGGGTCACGAGCGGGAGCGGCCGTTCGCCGAGCAGGATCGTGGGCACACGACGAACCTATCGAGGCCGCACCACAGCGGCAAGCGCGTCATTGTTGCCACGCCGAGAGGCGCAGATACGGCAGCCACTCCGCGGGGTCGAATGTCTGGCCTTTGCTCTTGCCGCCGTCGGGCGACCCGACGAGCTGGAGCAGGTGGGCTTCGACTTGCTCGCAGAAGGCGGGCTCGGGGTCGCTCAACATGTGCCACAGCGCCAGCGAGTCGCGCGGCGATTGCGCCGCGGCGAGCACCAGCTTGACCGACATCCCTCGCATGTCGAACGTCGACTTGGGGGTCAGCGCGGCTTCGTACTCGCGCACTGCTTTCATGAGCTCGGGCTGCACGTCCTTGAACAGCGGGATCTGCGGGCCGGCTGCGGTGACGTCGACTTCGGCGCCGGCCGGCACGAAAGCCGTGCGCGCGGCTGCCGCGAACGTGACTGCACCCTCGATCACGCGCACGTGCACCTGGCCGTCGTCGCGCAGCTCGAGCTCGTAGCGGCAACCCTGGTCGATGACACGCCCGCGCGGTGTGTCGACGCAGAAGAAGCCGACTGGCACCACGGGCGGCGCCACGACCTTCGCTTCGAGGCTGCCACGCGTGAGCGCGAACAACGCCTCCTTCTTCTCGCGCCAGTGTACGAACTGCAGCTCGCTGCCCGGGCGCAGCGTGATCTCGGCCAGCTCGCCGAGCGGGATGCGCAGTTCGCTGGCCTTGGCCACGAACGAACGCGCCGCCGCGTCCGGATGCAGACCGCGATCCCCCCACGTCGCGACGAGGGACACCGTGACGGCGAGCAGCGCGGCCGCGAGCAGCCACGGCCACAGCCGCCTCGGTTTCTTCATCGGCCGCAGAGGCTCCGCTTCACGCAACGGCACCTCGCGCCAGCGCAGCGGCGCGAGCGCGCGCTCGAGCGCCTGCACTTCCGGATCCGGCGTGGCCCGGGGGTCGAGCAGGTAGTCGTCGTGTGTGCTCATGGCAGACCCGCCTCCTGCAACAACGGCCGCAACAGCGCCATGCCGCGCGTGAGGTTCACGCGAACCGAGCCGTGCGTGAGCCCGGTGCGCTCGGCGATCTCCTGCCCCGACAAGCCCGCGACGAGGCGCAGCGCGAGCGTCTCGCGATAGGCCTCGGGCAACGCCTGCATGCACGCGAGCACGCGCTGGGCCTGTTCCTTCTGCTCGGCCAGCGCAGCCGGGGAAGGTCCCGTCGCGGTCAGTTCGTCGGCAGCCACGCGCGGCGGCGTGCGGCGATGGCGACGCAGCAGGTCGCGCGCGGCGTTGCGCGCGCTCGTGCACACGAATCCCGGCAACGCAGCCGGATCACGCAGGGTCGCCAGCGAAGCAAACACCGAGCAGAACACCTCCTGGGTCACGTCGTCCGCATGTTGCGCGCCGACGTGCGCGAGCGCGATCGCGTGCACGGTGCGCGCGAACGCTGTGTACAGGGCTGCGCGCGCCTCGCGGTCGCCGCGCTGCGCCTGTGGCACCAGGTCTGCCCACGGACTCAGACTGTCGGGCCTGACCATGCGTTCGTGTCACCGCCATGTCGGTTGGTCGACCACGGCGACGGGACAAGAGACGTAGGGACAGCCGCTCGTGTTAGCAAGCGCTCGGCACAGTCACCGTGGCGCGCTTCACGCGTCGCCTCTTCTCGAGCCGGCCCCCGACGCCGCAGCGGGCTGGCTGCGTGTTTCGCCGTTGTTGCATCCCCGCGTCGAGGCGTCGCAAAGATCAGCAGCGTTGCGCGAGTCGCCTCTCAGGCGACTCAACGCTGCGGCGTCTCGAGCGTCAGCGGCGGCGCGGAGGGCACGAGGAAGAACCTGCCGATGCGCACCTGGAAGCGGCTGCCGTCGTCGCGTTCGAACGTGTAGGTGCCTTCCATCGTGCCCCACGGCGTCGCGATCGGGCAGTAGCTGACGTAGCTGTAGCTCTCGCCGACCCCGAGCCTCGGATACTCGCCGATCACGCCCCTGCCGCGCACTTCCTCGCGACGGCTCTCGCTGTCGACGATCACCCAGTGACGCGACAGCAGCTTGGCCGGAACCTTGCCGACGTTCGTCATCGTGATCTTGTAGCGGAACACGTAGTGGCGCGACGACGACTTCGCCTCGCCCGCGAACTCCTGTGGGAGATTCTCGGGCGGCAGGTACTGTGCCGCGGCTTGGATGCGAATGTCGTGAGTAGTCGTGTCCGAGTGCGGCGAGGTGGCCATGGTGAATCAGCGAGTGTCGGGAACCGCAGGATAGAGTCCGCTCCGAGAAATGCGAGGGGCCTGCTCGGGGTGCTTCCTCAACGCCTAGTGCCCGCTGGCATGACCGCCGCGCCGGAACGTCAACTTCCCGTCCGCCGAAGAAAGGTCGAGAACGTCGCCGTTCAGCGAGCCCTTCCACGTCGTCGCCTTGCCATCGCCGAGTAACGCACACTCGATGGTCATTGCCTTTGTCGCTGCATCGAATGTGAAAGTGGCTTTCGGATGGGGATCC
>Ga0075428_100000061_pt1 | contig 88478 bp, 71 predicted proteins | sample RhiMetdeltSRZDD2_FD_75291 | JGI IMG/M metagenome (GOLD analysis project Ga0075428, IMG submission 75291) | Populus rhizosphere microbial communities from Tennessee, USA - Rhizosphere MetaG P. deltoides SRZDD2 | ecosystem: Host-associated > Plants > Roots > Rhizosphere > Soil | place: USA... | reverse complement strand
CCCGGCGGCAGCGCGGGCACGTTGCACTGGCCATAGAAGTTGTAGCCCCAGGCCACCACGCTGCCGTCGCTGCGACGCGCTACCGAGTGAGCTCCATTCGCCGCCACCTCGACGTAGGTCAGACCCGGCGGCAGCGCCGGCACGTTGCACTGGCCTTGCAGGTTGTAGCCCCAGGCCACGACGCTGCCGTCGCTGCGCCGCGCTACTGTGTGGCGGTAACCCGCCGCCACCTCAACGTAGGACAGGCCCGGCGGCAGCGCCGGCACTGCGCATTGGCCCCAGGAGTTGTGGCCCCAGGCCACCAGGTTGCCGTCGCTGCGACGCGCTACTGTGTGCCAATGACCCGCGGCCACCTCGACGTAGATCGAGTCCCACGGCAATGATCCCACGTTGCACTGGCCATAGGAGTTGTCGCCCCAGGCCATCACGCTGCCGTCGCTGCGACGCGCGACCGTGTGACCGTGGCCCACGGCCACCTCGACGTAGGACAGACCCGGCGGCAGCGCCGGCACGTTGCACTGGCCGTAGTAGTTGTCGCCCCAGGCCAGCACGCTGCCGTCGCTGCGACGCGCGACCAAGTGGCCGACACCCGCCGCCACCGCGACGTAGGACAGGCCCGGCGGCAGCGCCGGCACGTTGCACGCGCCGTCGTAGTTGCTGCCCCATGCTACCGCGGTGCCGTTGCTGCGACGTGCTACCGTGTAGCCTCCGCCCGCGCTCACCTCCACGAAAGGCTCTTCGTTCCACCGGCTGTCGAACACTGTGGCCCCCCAACCGATCACAGCCTCCTGGGCGAGCGCCATGTCCGTTGCGGCTGGCAGCGCGACGAAGACTGCAAGGACCGAGAACGGAGCAGCGCGCGGCGACGAGTTCGTGCGGATCGTTGCGAACATGTTGACTCCTCTCGCGGTAGACGCGGGCTGGATCACCGGCGACATGCTGGGGAACGCACATCCTACAAGCGTGCCTCCTCCTGTGTAGATGACTCGGTGTTGTCCCGAGGTCCACCGCAGGAGTCGTTTGCAGCAAGGCCTTTGCCTGAGCGCCTGCAGAGGCTCCCCGGAGGCATCCACGGTTGAAGCCGTCTGCGAATGCGCCAGGATCGACAAGTGCGTCGCGGCTGGCGGGGGTGGCCTGCAGCGACCCGCTTGCGGATGACGTGGCTTGGCAACCTCGCCCGCTGTGGCCGAGACCCGCAGGGACAGGCGCCTCGTTTGGTCTCGCCCAAAGCCGACACTCCTTGGCGGCCACCGCCCCGCGCACGAGCGGCCCCGCGCCTCAGCGCCGCCGCGCCTCGCCCGTCATCGGCACGAACCGCACGTCGAGCACCGACCGCTTCGAGATGCCTTGCTCGCTCTTCTCGATCAGCACGAGTTGCTGCATCAGGTCACCGACCGGCAGGATCATGCGGCCGCCCTCCTTCAGCTGATCGACCAGCGGTTGCGGCACGTGATCGGGTGCTGCGGTGACGATGATCGCGTCGAATGGCGCCGCCTCGGGCCAGCCGCGGTAGCCGTCGCCGGCGCGCACGCTGACGTTCCGATAGTCCAGCCGCTGCAGCGTGGTCTCAGCGCGCTTCGCGAGCGGTTCGACGATCTCGATCGTGTAGACGTGATCGACGAGCCCGGCGAGCACGGCGGCCTGGTAGCCCGAGCCGGTGCCGATCTCGAGCACCTTGTCGCCGCGTCTTGGCTGGAGCGCCGCTGTCATGAACGCGACGATGAACGGCTGCGAGATCGTCTGCTCGTGGCCGATCGGCAGCGACGAGTCCTGATAGGCGATGGCCCGCACGTCCTCGGGCACGAACTCGTGCCGCGGTACGCGGTTCATGACCACGAGCACGGCCTCGTCGTCGCAGCCGTAGGCGCGGATCGTGCGGACCATGCGCTCGCGCGCGGTCGCGAACGCATTGGCCGGCGTGCGAACGCCGGCGGCTTCCGGGTTCGAAGTCCCGCACGCGGCGGCAAACGCGCCGGACACGACGAACAGGTGCCGGCGAGCGGACAGCAGGCCTCGGCGAAGCAGACCGGACATCGGTCACACGGGACGTATCGAGCCGCGTCCGATGATCAGCGCCGCCGCCGCCGCGCACAAGCCGGCGCTACCACGGGCCCGTTCCTTGGTCCGGAAACAGGCTCGAGCGGTGACGGACGTCGGCCACGGGCCGATGCGAAGGCCATCTCGCGACCGCGGGCGTTTCCGTGTTCCTGCTGATCCCGCACTTCCGATAGCACCGGAGTGATTCGCCGGTGTTCCATGGTCCTCGTGCGGCTGCTGGCGCTGCTGGCGATTGCCTACGAGGTGGAGCTGGCCGGCGGCAACTTCGCGATTGCGCTGATACTCGCGTCGCTGCTCTACGGGCTCGGGCTGTATCACAAGAGCACGCTGGAGGTGGAGAAGGCGCAGCTCGAGAAGCGCGTGTGGCAGCGCACGAGGGAGCTCGAACGGGCGCGCGACGAGGCCGAGGAGGCGAACCGCGCGAAGGGCCTCTTCCTCGCGACGATGAGCCACGAGATCCGCACGCCGATGAACGGGATCATCGGCATGACGGGACTCTTGCTCGAGACCAGGCTCGAGGAGACGCAGCGTTCCTATGCCGAGACCGTGCGCTCGAGCTCGGAGAGCCTGCTCTCGCTGCTGAACGACATCCTGGACCTGTCGAAGATCGAGGCGGGGAAGTTGGAGGTCGAGCGCATCGGCTTCGACCCGGCCGAGACGATCGAAGAGGCGGTCGAGAGCATGGCCCAGCGTGCCCATGCCAAGAAGATCGAGCTGCTGTGCCGAATCGATCCAAAGATCCCGCGGCTCGCGATCGGCGACCCCAACCGCCTGCGACAGCTCGTCGCGAATCTGCTCGGCAATGCGATCAAGTTCACGGCGCGCGGCGAAGTCTTGGTGCAAGCGCAGTTCACCGAGCAGCAGGGCCAGCGCATGCTGCTCCGGATCGACGTGATCGACACCGGGATCGGCATTCCGTCGGTGGCGCTCGGCAGGCTGTTCGAGCCGTTCGCGCAGGTGGACAGCTCGACGACGCGGAAGCACGGCGGCACGGGTCTCGGCCTCGCGATCTGCAAGCGGCTCGCGACCCTGATGGGGGGCGACATCGGTTGCGCGAGCGCCGAAGGCAAGGGCAGCAAGTTCTGGTTCACGGTCGCGTTCGAAACGCCGGCCTCGCAGCCGGCTGCGCCGCCGGCTCCGGCGCCGGTCAAAGCCGGCACCAGGGTCCTGTGCGTGGACGACCACGCGTCCAATCGCGCGGCATGGCGTGATGCGCTCGTGCCGCTCGGTGTCGAGGTCGAGGACGCGAGCGATGGTGCGATTGCTCTCGACAGCCTGCGCCGTGCGCACGCCGAGCAGCGGCCGTTCGAAGTGGTCGTGCTCGACCTGCACATGCCTGCCCAGAATGGTCTCGACGTCGTGCGGACCATGCGCCAGACGGCCGGGCTGGAGAGCGTTCCGGTGGTCCTGTTGACCTCGTGGCTGGACACCGGAGTCGCCGAGATGGCCGCCCGGCTCGGTGTGCCTCGCGTGCTGCGCAAGCCGCCGCGGCGGCGTTCGCTGCAGCGCGCCATCTCCGAGTGCCTCGGGGGGGTGGTGGAGAGCCAGGCACCCGTGCGTGCCGCAGCCCGGCCGCGAGGTGCCTCCTACGGTCGCGTGCTCGTGGCCGAGGACAACCTGATCAACCAGCGCGTGATCCAGAAGCAGCTCGAGAGCCTCGGCTACGACTCGCTCATCGTTTCGAACGGCAGGCTCGCGGTCGAGGCCTGCGCGCGCGAGCGGTTCGACGTGGTGCTCATGGACTGCGAGATGCCGGAGATGGACGGCCTCACCGCAGCCGCCTCGATCCGTGCGCTCGGCCCGGACGCCGGCAACGTTCCGATCGTTGCGCTGACGGCGAACGCGATGACCGGCGATCGCGAGCGCTGTCTCGCGGCGGGCATGGACGAACACGTCTCCAAGCCCGTGCGGCTCGACGACATCCGCAGGCTGCTCGAACAGATCCACACGGGACGCCTCGAGACCTGAAGCTCTTCGTGCGCGGCATCAAGGACTCGCCGCCGTATCTGCACGTCGGTCGCCTGCTGACTCTCGAAGACACGGTCGAGTTCTTCAACCTCGTGCTCGAGCTGAAACTCACCGATGCGGACAAGCAGGATCTCGTCGCGTTCCTCCGCGCGCTGCGAAGCGCGGGCTCGGGCCGGTGGGGTGCCCGGGTTTGGTCCTGATTCGTTCGCCGCCATCGTCGACTCGAGAGCGCGGCGACACGGCGCACACGGTCGGTCAGCGCCGAGGAAAGCGACATGCGCCTTGCCCCGATTGTCGCTCCCTGGCAGAGTTCCGCGCCATTCCGGGCCTTCCCGGGACGGGAGGGGTCTCTGTCCCCAGGATCGATCATGAAGAGGAGAACGAGTTCCGTGTCCGAGATCCGCGCAGGCGCATGCCTCCTGGCATTGTCCGCATTGTCCGCATTGTCCGCGTGCAACACGATGGCTTCGGGCGGCAATGAGCCCGCGGTGCCGCGTGCCGCCGACGTACCACACAGCATGGCCCGCGCCTACTTCGCGCCAGGCGAAGCGGAGATCGACGTTGGCTCCGGCTCCAACATCAACGGCGACACCGACGCCCTGATGTTCGGCGCTGCTTTCGAAGGGGTGGGGAACGTGGTCGGCGGCGGGATCAAGTTCGACGTCTACCTCAGTGACGACGATTTGATCGAGTCGACGCCGGGCGTCGACACATCGGTGTTGGGCGCGACCGTGTTCCCACACGTGACGTTCCGGCCCGGGACGGACAAGTTCCGCGTGCCCATCCGCGTGGGTCCCGAGGTCATCCTCCATACCTTCGAGATCGAGGGCTCCGCGGCGTCCGGAGATTTCGATTGGGTGTCGGCCGGCCTCGGCCTCGAGGTGGAGCCCGAGTTCGACTTCTTTCGCGACGACAAGTCTGCGCTGTCCATCTATGGCAGTCTTCGCGGCGGCGGTGGCTGGGTGGCCATCAGCGGTCCGACCGACGACTACACCTCCGACTCGGCAACGTTCGGCGCAGAGATCGGGCTGCGATACGAGATCGCGGCCTTCCTCGTCTCGGCAGGCTTCTTGACCCGGACTACGAAGTACAACGAGTCCGACATCGAAAACGGCTCGTTCATCGAGGAGACGGACTTCTCGTTCCGCGGCTTCTTCATCAGTGCGGGCGCGCGCTGGTAGACGGCCTGCCGCCCGGCGCTCGCGGCCAAACCAGCCCAGACGCCAGTTGAGACAGCCGGGAGGCCCACGATCGGGCGCGGTACGGTATTCCTGATGTTGCCGTGGAGCCCACCACCGTGCGCACCGTCCCCAAACAGAGCTGCGTTGTAGCCTCGTTGTCGTGTCTCCTGGCCGCGGCATCGGCGCAGTCCCAGGACTGGTGGTCCTATCGCGAACTGCGCCGGCCGCCGGTGCCGGAGGTCGAAGGCGCGCAATGGGCGCGCAATCCCGTCGACAACTTCGTGCGCGCCGGGTTGGAAGCGCGTGGACTGTCGCCGGCGGCAGAGGCCGACCGCCACACGCTGCTGCGTCGCGTCACGTACGACCTGACCGGCTTGCCGCCGACCAGTGCCGAGATCGCGGCCTTCGTCGCGGACACTTCACCAGATGCCTGGGACAAGGTGGTCGAGCGCCTGCTCGCATCGCCACAATACGGCGTGCGGTGGGCGCAGCACTGGCTCGATCTCGTGCGCTACGCCGAGACCGATGGCTACGAACGCGATCGCAAGAAGCCGTTCGTGTGGCGCTACCGCGACTGGGTCGAGGTGGCGCTGAACAGCGACATGCCCTACGGCCAGTTCGTCGCGACGCAGCTCGCCGGCGACGAAGGGCCAGAGCCGACCGTCGCCGACCTCGTCGCGACGGGTTACTACCGGCTCGGGATCTGGGACGACGAGCCGACCGACGCCGAACAACATCGCTACGACGACCTCGACGGCATCGCCGACACGACCGCGCGAGCGCTGCTCGGCATCTCGATGGGCTGTGCGCGCTGCCACGATCACAAGAGGGATCCGCTGCCACAACGCGACTACCACTCGTTCCTCGCGTTCTTCGAGAACATCAAGCCATACGAGCTGCAGGCCCGCGCCGTGCCGGTCGACGGAGCGCGCCAGCGCTACGAAGCCGAGCTCGCGGCATACACGCAGAAACGCAGCGACGCCGTGACGCGGCTCGCGCGCGCGTGCGACGCGGCCTTCTCGGCGCTCGATGCGGCGACGCGGGAACAGCGGCTCCACGACGCCGAGGCGGCGATCGTCGCGAAGTATTCGGGCGACCGCGACAGCAGCACGCAACTGCTCGACGAGGTCGGCGCGCAGCACGGCACGATCGTGGGGCAGGTCGTCGCGGTGGCCGGGCGTCATGGCCAGGCCATGCGGTTCGACAGCGACGACCACGTCGTGCTGCCGCGCCTCGTCGAGGACTCGTTCACGGTCTCGTTCTTCGTGCGCAGCAACCAACGCGGCGCCGGGCGCAGCAGCGACACGCGGTGGTTCACGGGCACGGGTCTCGTCGACGGCGAGATGCCGGGCGTGGTCGACGACTGGGGCATCGCGTGGCACAGCGACGGGCGCATCGTCGCCGGCACCGGTGCGCCCGAGACGTTCCTTGCATCGGGACCGGGCCATCACGACGGCGAATGGCACCACGTCGCGTTGACGCGCGATCGCACCCAGGGACGCATCGTGCTCTACGTCGACGGTGTGGCGTGTGGCGAGGCCGTCGGCAGCCAGAAGCTGCTGCAGAGCCCGCGGCGGATCGTCGTCGGGCGCTCGCAGCCCGGTGGCCCCGGCTTCCGCGGCGATCTCGACGAGCTGACGTTCTACTCGCGCGCGTTGACCCCGGAGGAAGTCGCGGGGCTCGCGTTCGACCTTCCAGGTGGCATCGCGTCGGCGGCTGGTTCTTGCGAGCCGCGCGCGTTGGCGGAGCTCCTCCGGCTGCGCCGGCCCGACTTCGCGACGGTGGAGGTGCTCGCGGTCTCGGAGGCGGGGCCGAAGGCACCCGACGCATTCGTGCGTCTGCGCGGCAACGTGCACTACAAGGGGCAACCCGTCGAGCTCGGCGTTCCCGCGATGCTCGGAGTTGCAGCGCCGCTGCACGTGAAAGCGACCGCCGCGAGCAGCGGCCGCCGCACCGCGCTCGCGCGTTGGATCACGGACCCGCAGAACGTGCTGACGTGGCGGGTGATCGGCAACCGGCTCTGGCAACATCATTTCGGCCGCGGCCTCGTGCGATCGAGCAACGACTTCGGCCGCCTCGGCGAGCTGCCGACGCACCCCGAACTGCTCGACTGGCTCGCGTGCGAAGTGCTCGCGCGCGGCCAGAGCCTCAAGGCGATGCACCGCCTGCTCGTGCAATCGTCAACCTACCGCATGTCGAGTGTGGCCGCTGCGAACGCGCTCGCGTCCGATCCGCAGAACGACAGTTTCTGGCGCTTCGATCGCCGCCGGCTCACGGCCGAGGAAGTGCGCGACTCGATGCTCGCGGTTTCGGGCGTGCTCGATCTCGCGCGCGGTGGCCCCAGCGTCTACCCGCCGATGCCCGCGGAGGTCCTCGCCACGGCCTCGCGTCCCGAAGAAGCCTGGGAGAAGTCGACGCCCGAACAGGCCGCACGCCGCAGCCTCTACGTGCACAAGAAACGTTCGCTGCCCGAGCCGCTGCTCGCTTCGTTCGACCAGGCCGACACCGATGGCAGCTGTCCCGTGCGCTTTGCGACCGTGCAGCCGACGCAGGCGCTCGTGCTGCTGAACGGCGATTTCGCGCAGGAGCAGGCCCGTCGCTTCGCCGACCGCCTGGGCCGCGAGGCCGGCGACATGAAAGAACGACTCGAGCTCGGCCTGCAGTTGGTCACGCAGCGGCCGGCGCGCGCGGCGGATCTCGAGCGGCTGCTCGCGCTCGCGACCGAGCTGCAGCGCGACTTCGCGCGCAGCGAGGAGCAGGCGCTGCAGCGTTGTTGCCTCGTGCTGTTGAACTGCAACGAGTTCCTCTTCCTCGACTAGAGTCACAATGCCCATGAGCCACCACGGCAACACCTTCTGCGGGCGCACGCGCCGCGAGTTCCTCTGGGAAGCCGGCGCGGGGTTCACTGGTATCGCTCTCGTCGACCTGCTCTCGCACGACGGCTTCTTCGGCAACGTGGACGGCCGCGGACGTGAGAGCCCGCTCGCGCCCAAGACACCGCATTTCCCTGCGCGCGCGAAGGCCGTGATCTTCCTGTTCATGTATGGCGGTCCGAGCCAGGTCGACACGTTCGACTACAAGCCGAAGCTCTACGGGCTCGACGGCAAGACGATCGACATCGAGACGAAGGGCCGCGGCGGCAACAAGAACAAGGGCCGCGTGGTCGGACCGAAGTGGTCGTTCCGCCAGTACGGTCAGTGTGGCAAGCACGTGAGCGACCTGTTCCCGCACCTCGCGCGCTGCGTCGACGACATCGCGTTCGTGCACAGCATGTATGCGGAGTCGCCGCTGCATGGCTCGGCGATGTTGATGATGAACAGCGGCCGCATCCTCTCGGGCGCGCCGTGCCTCGGCTCGTGGGCCACTTACGGGCTCGGTACCGAGAACCAGAACCTGCCTGGCTTCGTCGTGATGCTGGACCAGACCGGAGGGCCGATCTCGGGCGCCAAGAACTGGAACAGCGGCTACATGCCGGCGGTGTATCAGGGCACGGTGTTGCGGCCGCAAGGCGAGCCGATCCTCGACCTCGCGGTGCCGCCTGGAATGACGATGCGCGAGCAACGGCGGCTGCTCGATGCGCTGCGCGAGCAGAACGAAGCACATCTGCACGCGCGCGCCGACGACAGCAACCTGGCCGCGCGCATCGAGAGCTACGAGCTCGCGTTCCGCATGCAGAGCCACGCGCCCGAGGCGATCGATCTGGGCAGCGAGACCGAGGCGACGCGGCGGTTGTATGGACTCGACCATGCGCGCACCGAGGACTTCGGGCGCAAGTGCCTGCTCGCGCGGCGGCTCGTCGAACGCGGCGTGCGGTGTGTGCAGGTCTACTCGGGCGGCAACCACAACGACAACAACTGGGACGCGCACGGCGACCTCGTGACCAACCACGAGAAGCACGCGGGCGCGACGGACCAGCCCGTCGCGGCGTTGCTGACTGACCTGAAGCAGCGCGGGCTGCTCGAGTCGACGCTCGTCGTGTGGGGTGGCGAGTTCGGGAGGCAGCCGACGGCCGAATACGCCGAGGGAACGGGCCGCGATCACGACTCGGCGGGCTTCACGATGTGGCTCGCGGGCGGCGGCATCGCGGGGGGCATCTCGGTGGGCGCGACCGACGAGCTCGGCTATCGCGCGGTCGAGAAGCCGTTCCACGTCAAGCACCTGCACGCCACGATCCTGACGCGGCTGGGCCTCGATCCGAACCGGCTCGCGTTCTTCCACGCGGGCCTGAACCAGCGGCTCGTCGGCACCGAAGGCGCGCAGCCGATCCGCGAGCTCATTGCGTGAGGGTGGGGCAGCCTACGAAGGTGCGTCTTGTGCGGGCCCGCGCGATGTGTGCTGGATCGCCAGGATGACGAGCATCCGCGAGCGCTCGTTCCACCGGTAGTAGAGGTGGCCCGCGGCATCACGAGGATGCGCGAGCGCCCGGTCACGACTTCCCCAGTTGTTCCAACAGATCCTCGATGTCGACGCCTCGGCCGGCTTCCGCGTCGGCCTGGGCAGCGGCGATCTCAGCGGCAAGCTCCCGGCGTTCGTCCTCCGTCATCTCTGCCAGGGTGTCCACGTCGGCAGCGAAGAGGTCGACTTCAGTGCCTTCCGGCAGTTCGGTCGGTACGTCGAGGAGCAGGCGGCCTTTGTGGACGCGTGCGCGGTAGGAGGTCATCGTGTTCATGGTACCGAACCAGTGCGCGAACGGGGGCAAGCCATGGCGTGGGAATCTGGGCGACTGTCGCGGTCGAACCGGCTCGCGTTCTTCCACGCGGGCCTGAACCAGCGGCTCGTCGGCACCGAAGGCGCGCAGCCGATCCGCGAGCTCATTGCGTGAGGGTGCTCGTCCCGCAAGCGCGACGAGCCCGGGGACCCGCTCGGGTCCCGGGCTCGCCGCTGTCCACACCGTGCGGCGTGGACACTCCTCGTCAGCGCTCAGCTCAGAAGCCGCTGATAAAGCTGGCCACACCGTTCGACACCGTCGCGCCGAAGGCGTTCTGGCCGCCGGGCAGGCTGAACGGGGTGATCAACGCCACCGACTGGGCGAAGACCTGAAAGCCGTAAGGGACGCCGGCCGGGACCTGGAACTGGGACGGCAGCGAGCTGCTGTTGCCGACGAAGGCCAGCATCAAGTCGAGCGACGCGACGTGCCGCTTGCAGCCCGGCATGCCGATGAAGCTCAGGCTCGCGCCGGGCAGGTCCTGGCCGAGGCTGAGGATCGTGGCGCCGAGGTAGACACCAGAGGTCGGCGCGGCTTCCGGGATGTTCGACTGCGTGTAGGTCACGAGCGTGCCCGAGACACCGGTCGAGACCGGTGCCGGCGCGGCCGCGAGCGCCATCGCCGTCGTGTTCAGCGGCGACACCTGGTATGGCAGCTGCGTCGCGAAGTCGGTCGGGCCGACATCAGCCGACGCGCCGCCGGGCGAGTAGCCGACGTAGAAGCCGATACCGCTGGCGCCGAGCGGGGACAGCGAGCCCCAGACGATCGTCACGACGCCCGACTGGTACAACTGGAACTGGATCGTGTTCGCGTCGGCGACCGAGGTGCCGCCGTAGTCCCACACGCCGTCGTAGGTGACCACGGTGACCGCGGCCGATTCCTCGTACTTGATCTGACCGCTGCCTGGGAGCGTCGGGTTCATGTCGTGCGCGCTGCGGAACGACGTCTGCGTGCCGTTGAGCAGCAGCGACACCGACTGGTTCCAGGTCGTGCTGTTGCCCGTGGCCAGCGACACGAAGCCGTTCGAGCAGATCGCGAGGCCGGTCGAGCCGGGGAACGAACCGGCCGTGAACGGCACCACCTGCTCGGTGTCGTCGCTGTTGGCGACGATCGTCGGGACGGCCTGCACCGAGCCGACCGGCAGGAACGTGCCTCCGGCGGTGACGAGGTAGCTGCCGGCCGAGGGCGTGAAGGTCAGCGCCGTGTTGCTGAGCACCGGGGCCGCCGCGGCGGCGGTGGACCAGGCCTGGTAGACCGAGTCACTGGAGTTGTAGCAACCGCTGCCGTAGCTGCTGTGGCTGGCCGCGAGCAGCTGGCAGGTCACCGCTGCGTTCCAGCCGGCGCCGTTCGGGGTGAAGGTGATCGAGCGACCGCCGAGGTCGAGCGCGAGGAGGCCGAAGCTCTGGTGCATGCCGCCGGTGGCGGTCACCTGCGGGCCGGGGACGTAGTCGCGCGCGTTGACCGGCGTGCCGTTGGATGGGGAGATGCCGACGTGCTTGAGCGGGCTCCAGCCGGGAATCGTCTCGACGTTGCAGGTCGGGTCGTAGCTGAACTTCACGGCGCCGGTGGCCGAGTCGATCAGGACCTCGAAGCTCTTCTGGACGGCGTTGCCGTACTCGACGACGTTCGACCACACGACGCGGGTTTGCGAGCCGATCGTCTCGTACGAGAGGCCGTTAGGGGCGAAGCTCTCGAGGTCGCCGAAGAACGGCATGATGCGCGGGTTGCTGCCGGCCGGTCCGTACAGCGACGCGGTGGTGCTGGCGGCGACGCTGCCATAGCTGGTGGACGACGGGATGCCGGTGGCGGTCACGCCGTCGGTCAGGGCGATCCAGCCGTTCGAGCATGCGACGAAGTGCGTCCACGTCGTCGTGCCGGCGCTGCCGGCCATCGTGAACGGCGCGGCCAGCGCGTAGTGCACGGAGACGAAGTCGTCTCCGTTGCCGATGGAGTTGGCCGCGGGGGCGAAGTTGCCGCACTGGGCTGGCGCCGACATGGCGAACAATCCCGCGATGGAAAGGGAAGTCAGGGTACGGATCATGGTTGTCAGAAAAGAAAACGCCCGCCATTGGGGTGCGGGCGTCTGTTTGTGGTGGCGGAACTACCTCGGTCCAGCGGTCGGCAACACGCCGTTCGAAGAAAACGCACAATGGAGACAAGTCGGTTGCGGCGAGACGGAACTCGAAGAGAGGTCTGTTGCTTCGACTTCGCCAGTCTGGTCGTCGCCGGTTGTGTGTGGAGCGTTTGTTCCGCAAGCAGACAGCGATGAGCTCGACGTCATCGGCATCTCGCTGTGACGATGGGGTCTGCGCGCCAGCAGCTCGTAGCGCCGCAGCCGCCGTGCTGTCCGAACCTCGAGGGGAGCAGAAGCTGTTGCCGGTGCTCGAGCGCTTTTCCGAGCGGCGACGCGTCGCCAGCGAGTTCGAGAAGAGCTCGAGGGAGCATCCGCCGATCGCTCCTGGGACGCCGGATCCGTATCAGCCTGCGAAGGTGAAGTGAAATGCGGATGACTGCATCATCTCCGACCCGAGCGCTGCGACCGGATCAGTGCATCCCATTCCGCGTCATCGAGCGGAAACACCGGCAGGTCCTTTCCGGCCAGTGACCGCACCGGGGCCCGATGCTCGTGGTCCGGCCTCAGCACCAGGTGATGGTCGGCGACGCCGCACCAACCGAAGCGCAGCCGCTTGCTCGCGACCACCCGGTCTGCCGCACCTGGAGGAGCGTCTCCGCAGCAGTCCAGCCACGTCGCGACGCCGACGGGCTGGCACTTCAATTCCAGCGAGCTGCCGTCGAAATAGTCCCAGAAAGTCCGGGCGACGATGCTGCCGTCAGCCTGGCGTTCCAGCGAGACGGGATGCAACTTCCAACCCACGAAGCCGCCCGGCAGTCCGCGCAGTGTGGATGGGGGCGCGTGCCCCGAGCGCATGGCCGATTCGGCCAGGACATTGGCCGCCCACTGACGGTCGCAGTCGATCTTGATGGCCGTCGCGAAGCAGACGTGAGTCACGAGGGCTGCGGTTGCGCCACCGCACCAGGCGAACTGCTCCCACTTCGCGCCGCGCTGCACCTGCGGTTCCCGCTGGCCGATGCTGACGCTGAACAACCCGCAGACGATCACGTCGAGGTAGTAGTAGTCCCAGACGTTCTTGCGCAGACAGACCAGCACCAACGCGGCCAATGCGGTCAACACCACCTCCCTCCTGACCCGGAAGCCGAGGAGCAGCCACCCGGCTGCTCCGAGCATCAGGAGCGCGCGCAGGTAGTTGTTGCCGAGGGGCCGCATGAACTGGCCTTGCTCGAAGTAGATCCGGTCGTGCCACTCGACACCCCACGCGAGCCAGGCCACGAGCGGCACCGCGACGAACCAGGCCCAAGCCGGTGCCCGACGCAGCGGCGCGCCCGAGATCACGGCCCCGATTCCGGCGGCCCCGACGAACAACAAGAGGCCGATCGCAGCCAGCTCGAGCGCGCGGCCGAACTGGAAGACCTGCCACATCTGATCCGTGACCTCCGACTGGGCGTGCGTCTTGTTCATGCCGATTGCCGCGGCGACGTAGGCGAGCGTGCCGCCGGCGATGACAAAGATGACCTGCGGCCAGCGTCGAGCTTCGCCCCCGCGCGGCCAGATCGCGGCGCCGAGGGGCAGCATGCCCCAGGCCACGGCACTCTGCCGCGTCACGACTGCCAGGCCCCACGCCACCAGGAACAGGATCCACCGGCGGCGCTCAGCCGCGAGCAGTGCCAGCAGCAGGGCGGGCAGCGAGAGCACAAGGCTCGTGTACTCGAGGGTCTTCCAGAAGATCGTCGGCGTGGTGAGCAGCAGAAGCGCGATCAGCGCGGCGGTCCAGGCGGAGTGCCCTCGGTCCCGCAGGAGTCGCGTCGCCGCCCAGAATCCCGCGCCCGCGAGCAGCGCCTGCACTCCCTGGATCGCAAACAGCCAGCTGCCGGTGGCGAGATAGACGAGCGAGGACAGGACCGAGAGACCGGCGCTCCACGGCTCGAGCCAGTCGTCCGTCCACGGCCTGCCATGCTGGAGCGTGGCGATGACCGAGCGCAGATAGCCGAAGTCGTCGTTCATCACCGGGACTCCGGCCGGCAGGGTTCCGAAGATGAAGAGGCCGAACAGCACGGCTCCGGCCAGCTCCCAATGCCGGCCTCCCTTGCCGGGGACCCGAGCGCTTGGTGGATGGGAACCGGCCAACACCACGGGAGCTGTCCCACTGCTGGTCACGGCGGTCTCGATTCTCCAGGGCGGTAGCGCAGAGCGTGTAGGAGGTCCAAGCGTAGCTCCAACCGATCCGAAGGAGCCTTGAACTTCCTGACTGCTGTGGAGGCTGCCGGCGCCGCCGATCGTGGATAGCATGTCGAGGTTCTCACCACGGAGGCATCTCCATGCGACTTCCCTGCTCGATCGGCGCGTTCTTCGTGTGCATCGCTGGCCCCGCCCTCGCCCAGGCCGCGGGACCGGGACTGACTTGGACCGGTACGGCTGGTGGCGCGACCGGCAGCTTCTTCCCGACTTGTACGAACCTGAACGTCACGATGCTGCCCGGCGATCTCGTGACCGTTCGCATCTGGGGTGACTTCAACTCGCCGTTCGTGCTCGGGACGGCGGCGAGTGCCACGCAGTGCTTGCCGATCCCCGGCTTCGGCAACGGCCTCGTGCTCGATCTGCCGGCCTACACGGTGTTCGGCGGTCTCCTGACGAACGTGTCGCCGTGCCTGTCGTGCCCGCCGGCCTTCGGATTCCTGACCTTCACAGTGCCGCCGACGCTGCCGATCGGCACGTCGGTGTCGGTGCAGGCGATCGGCGTCGGCAACAGCCAACTCTCGTTCACGGTCGCGATCACGGCGACGGTGTAGCTCCCGCCGCAGCGGAGTGCGCCAGGGCGCTGGACAGACCGCCGGGGCGCCGGCACGCTCGCGCCGTGCGATCGTTCCTCCGGCTCGTCTTCCCGTTCGTCCTGTGCGGCGCGTGCAGCACCCCCGAAGTCGCGCCGAAGGCGTCTGCGACGCCGGTCCCCGCTGCAGCTGCCAACGCGCGGCTCGCGATGCTGGTCGAGCGCGCGCTCGGCGACAACCAGGCGATCAACACGCTGCGCAGCCTGATCGAGGTCGCACCGAAGCGTTTGTCCGGATCGGCCGGCGCGGCGGCAGCCGTGAACTGGGCTCTCGTCCACATGCGCGAGCTCGGTCTGCAGAACGTGCGGGCCGAACCGTGCCTCGTGCCGTGCTGGTTACGCGGCGAAGAACGGGCCGAGCTCGCCGGCACGGCGGTCCAACCGCTGCGAGTCACCGCGCTGGGTGGCAGCATCCCGACGCCACCCGACGGCGTCGAAGCCGAAGTCGTCGAGGTGCGGTCGTTCGAACAGCTGCGCGAGCTCGGTCAGCGAGCCAGCGGGAAGCTCGTGTTCTTCAACCGGCCGATGCCGCGCACGCTGCGCCGCACTGGTCAGGCCTACGGCGAAGCCGTGCCGCAGCGCAGCAACGGCGCGATCGAGGCCGGCAAGGTCGGCGCGGTGGCTGCGCTCGTGCGGTCGATGACGACGGCGATCGACGGCTACCCGCACACCGGAGCGATGCAATACGACGCCGCGGTGCCGAAGGTACCGGCGGCGGCGATCGCGACTGCCGACGCGGAGCTGCTCGCGGCAGCGCTCGCGAAGGGGTCGGTGCGCGTGCGGCTGTGGCTCGGCTGCCGGATCGGCGACGACGTGCCGGGGGCCAACGTCGTCGGCGAGCTGGTCGGCCGCGAGCGGCCCGACGAAGTCGTGGTGATTGGCGGCCACCTCGACGCCTGGGACCTCGGTGAGGGTGCGCACGACGATGGCGCCGGCGTCGCGCACGTGCTGGAAGCAGCGCGTCTGCTCGCCGCGTGTGGTGTGCGGCCGGCGCGCACGATCCGCGTCGTGCTGTTCGCCAACGAGGAGAACGGACTGCGCGGGGCGAACGCGTATGGCGAGACTCACGCCGGCGAACTGGCGCGTCACGTCGCCGCGATCGAGACCGACGCCGGCGGCTTCACGCCGATCGGCTTCTCGTGTTCGCTGCGCGATGCTGCGGCAGACGCCGTGAAGACGTTGTTCGCGCCGCTGCAGGAGATCGGCGCCGGCACCTTCCTCGCGGGGGCCGGGTCCGGCGGCGCCGACCTCGCACCGCTGCACGCGGCCGGCGTGCCCTGCTTCGGGATGTGGGTCGACGGCCAGAAGTACTTCGACTACCACCACAGCGCTGCCGACACGCTGGCGATGGTCAACGAACGCGAGCTCGCGCTCGGCGCGGCGGTCGTCGCATGGGCCGCGAGCGTTTTGGCGGATCGGAACGAGCCTGCCGCTCGCTAGCAGTCGAGGAGTCGGTCGGCTGCGGAGGCGTCGGATACGGGGAAATTGCCGTGGCCGCTCGCGAGGGGGGTGGGCAGCCGGTATCGGAGCTCCACCGCGCCCATGAGTTCCCGGTCGAGCTGTGTCCCGGCCTGCGTCCTGCTCCTGTCCGTGACGGCCTGCGCTGTTCACGACGACAGCGGGCCCGTTCCGTGCGCGCGTGCGCACGGCCTGCTCTTCGTCCCAGTCGCCTGGGGAGCCGAGCCGCCACTGCTCGCCCTGCTCGACACCGGCGCGAACGCGTCGGCACTGTGCCAGCGCCGCGGCGCGAGCCTGCGCGCGATCGAGACCGGCACAGTGGTTGGCACTACGGGAACGCTTGCGGCCGAGTTCGTGGAAGTCGCCGGCCTGCGGCTCGGGGCGCTGAGACTCCCGACGCTGCGCGCCACGCGCCGGAGCCTTGTCGGGCTGCTGTCGCCCGACGACCGTCCCGTCGACATGATCCTCGGTTCGGACGCATTCGCGGGCATGCGGCTGACGATCGACTTCATGCAGTCCGAGCTGCGCCTGCAGGCGTCCGCGGCGCCTGCCGCGGACGGCGTGACGCTCGGCATCGACGACGGCATCCCCACCATCGGTGCAACGATCCATGGCGAGCCCGCGGAGCTCCGCATCGACACGGGCGCGAGTCTGTTCGCGAGCGCGGACGTCTACGTCAACGTACCGGCGGCGCTATGGGCGAGACTGCAGCAACGCGACCCGTCGCTGGCTCCGGAGCGGCACTTCCAGGGCACCGGCGCCGACGGGACGACCGTGCAGCTGCCGGTCGCCAAGGTCGTCGACGTGCGCATCGGGCCCCTCGATCTCGCGAGCGCCTGGCTGATCGTTCAGCCGGAAGCGGGTTACTTCGCGGCTGCGGACGCGAAGGGCTTCGTCGGCAACAACTTCCTCGAGAAGCTCGGGCGCGTCACGCTCGACTTCGGCAACCGGCGTTTCCACGCCGGCCAATGACAGACACTGGTCCGCGACCGGGATGGGCAGCGGCGTTCAGGGCACGACGGCGAGGAACAGGAACGCCGCGAAGATCACGAGCTGCACGACACCCTGCATCATGTTCGTGCGACCCGAGCCGACGCCGATCGTGCAGACGAGGAACGTCAATGCGAGCAGCGCGGTGTCCTTCGCATCGAGACCGAGCACGAGCGGCAGGTCGAACACGATGCAGACCACGACGACGACCGGAATCGTGAGGCCGATGCTGGCCAGCGCCGAACCGAGCGCGAGGTTGAGGCTCGTCTGTAGGCGGTCGGCCAGCGCGGCGCGGATCGCCGCGAGCGACTCGGGCATCAGGACCAGCAGCGCGATCGCGATGCCGACGACGGTTGGCGGTGCGCCAGTCGCGCGCACGACGTTCTCGATTGCCGGCGACAGCACCTTGGCCAGGCCGACGACGCCGATCATCGACAGCAGCAGCAGCCCCGCGCTGGCCCACGCCTCTCTATCGGTCGGCGGCACGGCGTGCGCGGACTCGTCCGCGGAGCTCGTCGCCGGCAGGAAGTAGTCGCGATGGCGCACGGTCTGGAAGAACACGAACACGCACCACATGACGAGCGACGACACGGCCACGAACGCCAGCTGCGGCACCGTGTATCCCCCCGGCCCGCCGCCGACCGTGAACGTCGGCATCACGAGCACCAACGTCGCCAGGGTGGCGAGCGCCGCCGTCGCCGGGCCGGCGCCCTCGATGCGGAACGATTGTTCGCGGTGGCGGAGCGCCCCGAGCAGCACGCTCGTGCCGACCACGCCGTTCGCGATGATCATGACGGTTGCATACATCGTGTCGCGCGGCAGCGCGGCGTTGGCGGCGCCGCCGCCGATCATGAGCATCACGATCAGCGACGACTCGATCACGGTGACGGCTAGCGCCAGCGCCAGCGTGCCGAACGGCTCACCGACGCGGTGTGCGATCACTTCGGCGTGGTGAACGGCCGCCACGACAGCGCCGATCAGCGCCGCGAAGCACACGCAGGCAACCAGCGTGTGGGAAGGCAGCTGCAGCGCGACGAGCACGAACGCCGCAGCGAGCAGCGGGACGAAGAGGGGCCATCGGGACACGCGGTTCTCCGGCGCGGTCGCGCCGCGGCAGATCATGCCATGCGCGCGTTGCGGTCTGCAGCCGCAATCGCGCGCTACAGCGCCTGCAGTGTGCGCCATGGTGTGTCCGATCGGAGCATCTTGAGCGCGGTTCCTACGCGCGGCTCAGGGTGTCGGGCGGAAGCGCATCGCGAACAGGATCCAGGCTCCGCGTCCCTGGTAGGCAGGCCGGCCAGGCTCGGCGTCGGCGAAGCAGGCGGGGAAGTGCAGCTCGAGGAGCGCGCTGGGGGCGGCGTTCCACACGTCGGCCGGCACGCGCACGGCGACCTCGCGGCGTTCCACCACCTCCACGCGACCGATGGGCACACCGTTGAAGAACACTTCGGCCGGCTGCGGCACGATCTTGCCGTCCCTGAACTCGACACTGCCTGCATCGAAGGCGATGTGCACGTCGTGCTTCGCCGGTGGTGTCGCGAACAGGAAGCAGGCACGCGGCAGGTTGCTGTAGGCCCATTCCATGGAGGAGCTCAGTCCGCAGACGACGTAGCGGGAGCCGTTGTCGGCGCTCTTGAATCGCACCTCATCGCCCTCCGGCTGGATGGGCGCGGCCAGCCGATACAGGCTGAGTTCCGGCGTGAGTGGCAGCCCGTCGGGCGCCGGCGTTGTGATCCACCAGACCGTGGAGCGGTTGTTGGTCGAGTACGCGAGCTCGTGCTCGCGGCCGAACATGAACGACCACCACGGCGCGACCCGGAAGCCGACGCCGCGGCGCTCGAGTTCGAGCGCGACGGCCGCGGCCACGATCCAGGAACCTGCTTCGAACACCAGGAAGCGCGGCCCGGACAAGGTCTCTCCGGCCAGTGCATTCTCGACGGCACTCCGGATCTGCATACCAACGCCATGCAGCGAGGGCATCGTCCTCTGCCAGCTCAGCAGCACGGCAGCGACGGCGACGATGGCTCCCGCGGCGGCGGGTCGGTACCAGCGGTCGATCGCCCGGCTCACCACGGCCAGCGCCAGCATGAGCGCCAGGTAGAAGACCCCGTAGTAGAAGACGCCGTTGAAGTTGAACATGTGCCCCGCTTGCGCCATGCCCCACATGACGCACAGTCCGGCGGCGCACACGAAGAACAGCCAGCCCGTGGCGAGGAGCATCCGGTCGCGTGGCGCGAGGTGCCGTCGGAACGACAACAGCGCCACGGGCGGCAGCAACCAGATCACACCCCAGACCGCCAGACGGACCGTGTTCGCGGCGAAGAACGCGCGCGTGGCTGGGCCGATGGTGGTGAAGAGCTCTTCCTGGTTCCCGGCCGAGGTACCGAAGGACAGGAAGTAGAGCAGCGACTGCCAGGGGTTCTTGGCGTCGGTCGTGTTGGTGTGGAACCGGGCGAGGATGGTCGCGACGTTGCTGTGGCCGCCGTAACAGGTCACGTCGATTGCCAGCGGCAGCAGGAACAGCCCCGCGAGCAAGCCGAAGCCGATCCAGCTGGCTCGATGCCCCGAGAACCACTGCCGCAATGACCACGCGCCGGCAGCGCGCCGGTGACGGACCAGGTTCAGACCGAGGGCGAGTGGGCCGAGCGTGCCCACGACGAGCGACTGCGCCACGTGGCCATGGAACAGGAAGCCGCCGGCCAGCACCATCACCAGCAGGTGGTCCCACCGCCCACACGCCACCGAGATGCATGCCACCAGGAACGCCAGTGACGGCATGAGCAGCACCTGTGGCGGCCACGTGATCAGGAACGCTCCGGGCACGGGACCGAACTGGATCGCGGCACCGAGCAGTGCCAGGGGCAGCCAGGCCCGCCAGCGCCACGACGAGCAGAACATCGCGGCGGCGAGCGCGAAGAAGGCGCTCTGCACCACCATGATCGTCGCCAGATGAGCGTTGCCCGGAGTGGGGCACACGCCGAGCCAGTCCCTGAGCACCAACTCGCCGAGAGCGTAGGCGTAGTAGAAGACTGGCCCGGGATGGTTGAACTGGAAGCGAGAGTAGTTGCCGTAGATCTCGGCGAAGTGCCTCGCGTGCTCGGTGTAGATGCCGTTCACGGCATCGTCGCCCATCTCCAGGAACTGCGCCGAGAAGAAGCGCTCGTGGTTGACGATCCCGAAGGTGATGACGAGTGCCAGCCAGAGGATCGCCGCGAGCGACCAGGTGGAGATGTCGTTGTCGCGGTCCATGAATGAGCACCAAGGATGGCGAGGGGTGTGGCTGCGGCCATCGCGCGTCAAGCGTGAAAGCAACTCGCGTACCCGCTCGTACTTCTCGGCCGATCGTAGGTAGGACGTCGGATCTTGTCCTCATCGGGCAACGCGTACGGCCTCGTCGTCCTCGACAACGACGAGTTCGAGACATCCAGCGACGGGCCTGACGGCAACCCGACACGGCGGTCGACGTCGTCTGCTGCGGGGCACCGGGGCGATCACCTCCGAACGGTGATCGCGACGCGGTCGTCGAACAGCTTGCGGACGTCGGCCTCGTCGAGGCCCTGCAGCACGTACAGCGCGAGCGTGTCGAGGTTCTTGCAGCTGCGCAGCGCCGCGAGCGAGTCCAGGGTCACGAGGCCGGGCGACACCAGCTCGCACAGCGTGATGCGTCGCAGCGCGGACGCCGGCGCGAGCCCGTCGAGCGCGCCGATGCGTTCGCTGGTCACGTGCAGCTCCGCGAGGTCCGGTTGCGCGGCGATCGCGCGCTGCAGCTCTGCAGTGAGCTCGCCGCGGAAGCGCAGCTCGGTCAATCGCAGCGCGTCGACGGCCTCGGCGAGTGCGTCCGCGCACGCACGCCGCAACTCCGGCGGCGCGGCCGTCGCCATCGCCGTAGGTCGCGGCCAACAGCTGCCGACTGCGCGGCGGCAGCCGTTCGACGCAGGCGCGCAGTGCGTCGACGTAGTCGTCGCCGTCGCCCTTGCCGCAGCGGGCGTCCCACACCGCGTCGGCTTCGGCGAGCTCGCGTTCCTTCGTGCGGCCCGCGGCAGCGCGCAGCCACAGTTGCCGCGCCGCCGTGCGCAGGAACGTGAACACGGCGCCAGGCGCGCTCGTGTCGAAGTGCGCGCGCCGCAGCACGACCACGAAGCCTCCTGAACGACGTCGTCGGCCGTCGCTGCGTCGGCGCCGAGCGTGCGCACGTAGCGCCACAACGCGGGCCGGAAGCGCTCGGTCAGAGCGGCGAGGTCGGTGGCCGGCGGCGCGATGGCGGGTTGCACGGGAGTCGATCCGGGCGGAGGGGGCAAGGGGTGCAGAGACGTTCGAATTCGTGTCGCTTGTGCACGAGCGCGGGACTGGAACGGCTCGGCCTCCATCGACGGCCGGCAGCCTACTGGACGGACGCCATTGGTCGGTGCGGCAAGGATTGCGTGGCCCCGGTATGGTCCCGCGTGGCCAAGTCCGCCCCATCCTTCACCTGACCTGCCTGAAGAATCGAGCTCGCCTGTTCCGCTGCTCGGCCGGTATCGGCTGGGCGGCATGGATCGTGTTCCTGTGGTTCACACTGGTCGCGATGCCTATCGCGACACCGTTCGACCAACTGGACTTTTCCTGGAACGCACTGCTGGCTCACGACTGGCGTGAAGGCCTGCAATCGGGCATCGACTTCGTCTTCACCTATGGTCCGTTCGGCTGGCTGCTGTCGCCGCCCCTGGGCTTCGAGCCCGATCTGTTCATCACCAAGGTCATCGCCGCTCTGGCCGTGTCGCTCGCCATGGCGCTCGTGATGACCTCGTTCCTGCGCCAGATGCCGAGCACGTGGGAGCGGTTGCTGGCGGCCGTGGTCCTGCTCTACCTGGCGCCGACCATTCCGGAAGGTCCGTTCCTGCTGTCCATCATCGCCGGCACTTCCCTCGTGCTGTACCGGGCTGACTGCGGCACGTCGCTGCTCGTCTTCGTGTGCCTGTTGATCGCGGCCTTCGGGTTGGTCAAGTTCACCAATTTCATGGTCGCGCTGCCCTGCGTCGGGGCGATGGCAGCGGTCAGCTGGCGGCGCCGTTCCTGGCGCAGAGCCGCAGCTCTCGTGGCCTGCTGGCTCGGCGCGTTCCTCGGCTGCTGGCTGTCTGCCGGTCAGCATCTCGCCAACATCCCGGAATGGCTGCGGATGTCGTCGTCGATCGCCTCGGGCTACAACGAAGCGATGGGTTACGGGGGCGTGCCGCTGCAGATGCATCTTGGCCAAGCGTGCACGCTGCTGTTGTTCGCAACGCTTGCCGCACTCGTGTGCATGCGCCCGCGCAGCTTCGTGCACCTGGCCGTTGCGGTGGTATGCGGAGCAGCATTGTTCGTCGCCTGGAAGGGAGGCTTCGTGCGTCACGACGACGGCCATGCCCGGCTGCTCTTCGCCTTCGCCGCCTTCGCGCCCCTCGTGCTGCTGCCCGCAATTGCCGCCAAGGTCGGTCACGGCCGCTGGCTGCGCGTCCCGGGCCTGCTGGTGACGGTACTGGCCGTCCTCGGCATGGAAGAGACGTTCGGCTCGTTCGGCGGTCTGCGGCAGATTCCGGACCGCGTACTGGCGAGGGCGCCGCACACCGCCGGGTTGCTGGCCGACATGCCGCGATACCGGGCCTTGCTGCAGGAGGTGCGCAACTGGTTTGCGGCCGCAGTGGCCTTGACAGAGACGCAGCGCGCCGTGGGCAACGACACGGTCGACTGCTTCGGCTACGAGCAGGGCGTGATGTTCGCCAACGGCCTGCGCGTGCGGCACCGGCCTGTGTTCCAGAGCTATTCCGCCTACACGCCGCTGCTGCAGGAGGCCAATGCCGCCAGCTACGAGTCTCCGGACGGACCGCGGTTCGTGCTCTACAAGCAGCAGCCGATCGACGAGTACTTCCCTACGGTCCAGGACAGTCAAGCGCTGCTCGCGCTGATGGCCGGCTACCGGCCGGTGCTGGGCGAACGCGAGTATCTGGTCTTGCAGCGTCGCCCGGAGCTGCGCACGCGCGGCATGATTCCGCGGCAGCCGCTGCTGGCAAAACAGGTGAGGATGGGCGACTGGGTCGAACTGGCTGGCTTGCGCGGAGAGCTGCGCCTGCTCGGTCTCGACGTCGAGTACACGGTTCAGGGGCGCCTGCGCAGTTTCCTGCTGCGACCCGCGCTCCTGTATCTGGAAGTCAAGCAGGTCGACGGACAGGTGCGGCGCTTCCGCATCGCGCCCCCGATCGTCCGCGCACCATTCCTGCTCGACCCCTTGCTGCTCAGTACGCAAGAGTTCCTGGGGCTGTTCGGCGATCGGAACATGCCGATGCGCGTCGTGGCCTTCCGCGTGCTGCCCGTGGCGGGCCAGGAGTCGAGCTTCGCCGAGAACTACGGCGTCCGCCTGTTCGCGTGCGATGGCCTCAGGCCCGCGCCCGGCGAACTGTCGCCAGAGCAGTTCGAGGCCATCGACCGCGCGTTCTGGCCGATGTTCCATGCCGTGCCGTTCCGCGTGACCGCCGGCTGTCGCGTGGAGACCAGGGTGGTGGATGGGCTAAAGGTCCTGTTTGCGCATGCGCCATCCGAGCTGCGCTTCCACCTGCGGACCGGTGTCAACGTCGTCTCAGGTGCCTTCGGCATCCTGCCGGAGGCCTGGCAGGGTGAAGTCAGGACCAACGGCGTCAACTTCCACGTCGTGCGCGAGACTGGCAGTGAGCGCAGCGAAGTCCTGCAGCGCTTGCTGCAGCCGCTCGAGAGACCCGACGACAGGGGTACGCACCGCTTCTCCGTCACCGTGGAGGCGACCGCCGGCTCCGTGTTGGTGCTCGCGACCGATTGCGGGCCGGAAGGTAGGAGCGACTTCGACTGGTCCTACTGGACCGACGTGCGCATCGAGTCTCGGTAGACCGGGCGCACAGCCGGCGTCAGCGGCGCATCACCGCTTGCGGACGACGAAGTGGCCGCTGACCCATTCGTAGCCGGCCCAACAGTTCAGACCCACATCGACGAACTCACCACCGGCGCGAGTGATGTTTGCGTACAGATCACCGAGTTTGGTGCCGTAGACCTCGATCAGTGCCTTGCCGTCCGGGGGCGAGAGGATCGGACGCGGCGGTGGCACATCGGGCTGTTGGTAGCCCGGTGGCGAGGGCACGACCGTCGTGCGGCAAGTGCCAGGCACGTTGTCCGCGTGCGCGAACCACTTCCTGCCGACGCAAGGCAACGCGACGAACGTGTGCAACCCTGCGGTCGGCGGAGCGCGGTCGGCCACGATGAGCGTCGCCCGCTCACCTGGCGCGATGTCGTGCGGAAGTGGGGCCCAACGCGGTTCGCCCGCGGCGGACCCTTCGATGAGGTCGAAACGCGTTCCGATCTCCACGGCACCAGCACCACGTGCCCGCATCGGCTCCCTGCCGACGTTGCATATGTCCACGCGAAACCACTGCCACTCGTTCTCCGCGAGATCGCGACTCGTCGGCAGCACCGCCGTGAACGCAGCGAGCGTTGTCGGAGACGCCACTCTGGAGGCTTCCGTGCTCTGGCGCGCCGCGTTGCCAGTTTGCAACAGCGGCTCGATCGGGATCTGGAAGAACACGACTCCGCCCGGCCGGAGCACGCGCAGGAACTCGCGCAGGTAGGCCGCCGAGTAGTCCGGCCGCATGTGTTGCAGCACGATCAGCGTGAGCACGAAGTCGAACGACGCGTCGTCGAACACGCGCAGGTCGGCACGGGTGTTGTGCACGTACTCGACGCGGTCGCCGTGCTGGTTGGCGGCACGCGCACCGGCCAACATCGACTCGGCGATGTCCACGCCGACGACCTTCGCGAAATGCCGGACGAGCGCCTGCGTGAGACGACCGATACCGCAGCCGAAGTCGAGAGCGCGACCGAGCTTCGGCATCGCTCGCAGCCCGCCGAGATGCCGGGCGATCCAATCGATCGTGTCCTCTCCGCTGCGCCAGAACGGCGCGTCATCCCAGCGGCCGCCTTCGCGGCCTGCCTGGCTCAGGATTGCCCAGCGCGGATCCGTGGCGCCGAGCTTCTGCCAACTCTCACGTAGCCGTTCGAGGTCCATCGCGGGGGATTGGTTGCCGCCCAAGGGTGGGGCTTTGTTGGGATTACCAGGGCACCCGCGCTCATGCAAATGTCTGCGGAGTGATCAGTTCTTCGAAGGCTTGTCGGGTTCGTGCGTGGCTTCGTCGCGGCACATGTCGAGCGCGACCAGCGCCGCGAGGTAGACCGCACTCTGCTCGGGCATCTGCTTCACGAATTCGCGCGCCACGGCGACGAACTCGCGGAACGTGATGACCCCACCGCCGCCGCGGTGCAGCAGCCGGCTGCCGAAGTTGAGGGCGTGGGGTGTGGTGAGGCGACGCAGGGAATCGCGCGCCGTGTGTTGCTGGTTCATGAGGCGAGGTCCTTGCTGCCAGAGATGCGACAGCTGCAGGAAGTGCCTCGGTGGGGGCATGACTCGCTGCATTTCGTGCAGCTCAGACCGTCGCGATGCGGCGCGCGAGACCGAGGTCAGCGAGCAGCTGGCGCCATGCCTCCATCTCGTGACGCGGGTCCACCAACGGCTGTAGCGCGACGGCAGCTGCAACCAAACTCTGGTAGAACGCGACGTCGGTGGCGGCTCGCGCGAGCAGTGCGCCGAGCGCGGCTCGGTCGCCCGGCGGAAACAGCCCCGGCCAGGAATCGCCGAGCAGACCCATGTTGCCGGGGATCGCCGAGGCGAGGACCGGCGTGCCGGCTGCGATCGCCTCGGAAACGACGTTGGCGCCACCCTCGGCCGTCGAGGGCACGAGACACAGGTGACTCTGCGCGAGCAGTTCGTGTGCGGAGCGGCGCGGCAGTTCGCCGAGCCAGCGCGCGCGTGGGTCCGCCGCAACCGCTGCGGCCACTTCCGATCCGAGATCCTCCGTCATTGCGCGTCCCGCGAGCACCAGTGTGATCGGAACCTGCTGCGGCACGTGGTGCAGGGCCAACAGCGGCAACAGCGGATCCTTGACGGGACGCAGGTGGGCGAGCACGCAGGCCTGGAACACGTTCGCCTTGTGCTGTGTGGGGACAGGCGTGGCCGACTGCACGATCGTGCGGACCTTGCGCCGGATGCCATCGGGCATGCTGTCCGCGCCGTGGCGCTGCAGCGCGATCACGACGTCTGCGCGCGCCAACGCCGCGGCAGTGTCGCCGTCGGGCGCGAAGTGCGGATAGATGTCCGTGCCGGCCAAGAGCACGGCGATGCGCAGCCGGGGCAACGCCACGGCCGCGGCCAATACGCTGCGCGCCTCCTTGACTGCGTGCACGGCGACCAGCAGGTTGCACACCTGACCGTTCCACGACTCGACGACTTTCACATGGGCGCCGAGCTGCCGCAGCAAGAGCGCCCAGCGCAGGGCCGTCACGCGGTTGCCGCTGCCGCTGCCGCGAGGTGCCGGAGTCGCGATGACGACGTGTAGCGGCGGTCCAGGTTCGGATTCCATGCGCGCTTTCCCCTGGCTCGAATCACACTCGCGCGAGCAAGGTGCCTCAGCGGGCCGGGAGCTGGCTCAGGATTTCCTGGGGTTCGGGAAAGCGGTCGTCATTGCGGTTCCTTTTGTCCCAGAGCAGCTTTCCATCGGCCTTGACGACGAAGTCACCCTTGCCTCCGGGCTTCTTGTCGATCGTGGACTTGGGATGTGCCTTCTTGATGGCAGCGGCCAGACTGGTCGCGCGCGGCAGGTAGTCTCAAACGACGCAGTACTCGATCGTGACGTTCATGCCGCGCAGTCTAGGATGCTGCGTGCAGTCTCACCAAGACCGGGCCCGGAAAGAGCCGTGCGGCGGCGGCACGGAGTCGCCTCACGTGGCAGTGGCATCGGCGGGCTTGTGCGCACCTGTTGCCAACAACAGCCAGCCGGCGAGGAACGAGAGGCCGCCGAGCGGCGTGACGGCTCCGAGCCAGCGGGCCTCGAAGAAGACGATGCCATACAACGAGCCGCAGAAGAGCGCGATGCCGAGCACGAAGCAGGTCGCCGCTTTCCCTGTGCGGCGGCCATGCACGCCGAGGACCGCGCACAGCCCAACCGCGAGCGCGTGATACATCTGGTATCGCACCGCGATCTCGAAGGTCTGCAGCGCACGCGCGTCGTAGTGGTCGGCCATCGCGTGGGCGCCAAACGCCCCCAAAGCGACGGCGAGTCCGGCGAGAAGTGCGGCGAGGCGAGTCTGGGCTCCGTGCATGGCGGCATGCTACGCCTGCCATGGGGCGGTCGGCATCGCTGGGTTCAGCGGCAGTGGTGGTAGACCGGTGCGCAGTGGTGGTGGTGGTATCCCCAACCGAAGCAGCCGTTCGGGTGGAAGTGGCAGGCCGAGAGGCAAGCACCGACCAGGACGAGGACCAGGACGCGGGCGAAACGACGGGTAACGATGCTCATGGTGTGCTCCAAGGAGCGGCCACAGCGTGGGGTGCATCCCGTCGTTGTTTCGCGCAGAATGTCGTCTTCCCAACTTGGTGCGCGACGCGTGAAAGGACGATAGCACCGGCCATGTCCACGGGCTTCGCAGTCTTAGGTTCTGCCCTCTTGCTCACGAGCACCCTTGTCGCCCAGGCAGCCGAGTTGCCCCCGGTCAAGGCGACGATGGAACGTCTGGTCGCCGAACTGCGGCTCGACGGCGCGGGGCTCTGCGTCGTGCGCGAGGGTACGGAGTTGCACCGCAGCGTGCACGGGCAGTTCGAGAGCGACCTCGCGATCCCGATCGCTTCGGCGAGCAAGTGGCTCTGCGTCGCCGTGATCATGTCGCTCGTCGACAGCGGGACCCTCGACCTCGACCAGCCGGTCGCACGCCATGTCAAGGAGTTCGACCGCGACGACAAGAGCAGGCTGACGTTGCGCCAGTGTCTGTCCTGCGCGGGCGGCGTGGCCCCGCGGGTGCCGGCGAGCATGCGCGGCTGGGACATGGCGAAGTTCGCCGCGGCGGCCGCCGACATGGCGCTGCGCGACCAGCCGGGCGCGGCGTTCCGTTACGGCGGCGTCGGGTTCCAGATCGCGGCGGTTGCTGCGGAGCGTGCGACCGGCAAGCGCTGGCACGAACTGTTCACCGATCGCATCGCAGCTCCGCTCGGAATGGAGAACACGCGGTTCGGCGCGCTGCAGCCTCTCGGCGACGAAGCGGGCACCACCGCGCTGCCGTGGGTCGCCGGTGGTGCGGTGTCGACGCTGGACGACTATGCGCGCTTCCTGCAGATGCTGGCCAGCAAGGGCAAGTTCGCCGGCAAGCAGGTGCTCAGCGAGGCCAGCGTGCAGGCCATGTGGCGCGATCAGGTGCCGGAATCGATCGAGGTGAAGGCGGCGGGCTTCGATGCGGCGAACGTGCGGTATGGCCTCGGCACCTGGATCGAACCGCTGGGCGGTGGGGCGAGCCGCGTGAGCGATCCTGGCGCGTTCGGCTTCACGCCGTGGCTCGACCTCGACCTGCAGGTGGGCGGCGTGTTGGCCGTGCGCGACCGGACGAGTCGCGTGCTGCCGCACCTGCGCAAGATCCAGGACGAGGTGCGTCGCACCGTGCAGTCGCCGATCGTCGCGGGACACGAGTCGACCGTGAGCCTCGAGCACGGGGGCCGCGACCGGCGTTACCACCTGCACGTGCCGCCCAATGCGGAGGGCGCGCTCGGGCTGCCGCTGCTGGTCGTGCTGCACGGCGACGGCGGCAGCGGCGAGCAGGCCAGGGAAGCGACGGGGCTCGCCGACCTCGGCGTTCGCGAGGGCTTCGTCGTCGTGTTCCCCGATGGCACGGGGCCGCTGCGCGGCCGGCTGCTCACGTGGAACTCGGGCGGCATGCCGGTCTACGCGTCGGAACACGACGTCGACGACACGGCATTCCTGCGCGCGGTCGTCGCCGACGTGCAGCGACGCGTCGCGATCGACCCTTCCCGCGTCTTTGCCGTGGGGCACAGCAACGGCGGCATGATGTGCCACCGCCTCGCGCGTGAGGCTGCCGACGTGTTCACGGGCATAGCCGTGGTCGCTGGCGCCATGAACTTCACGGAAGCGCGGCCGACGTCGCCGATCGCGGTGTTCCTCGTGCACGGTTCGGCCGACGAACACGTTGACTACGAAGGCGGCCCGCCGCGTTCGAGCGGTCGGGCCGGCGATCGCCGCGATGCATCGGTGCAAGACGCGATCGACTACTACCTCGAGCGCAACGATCTGCGTGGTTACCCGGAGAGCCAGAAGGAAGGCAAGATCCGCACCGATACCTACGCCGTCACCAAGGAAGGCAAGCAAACGAGGGCGCCGCTGCGCGTGATCACGCTCGAGGGTGGCGGCCACTCGTGGCCGGGGTCTGCGACGAAGCCGCGCTTGCTCGCCGACACGCCGTTTCCGTTCGACGCGTCGCGCGCGATCCTCGCGTTCCTCGCGGATCTGCAGCCCGAGCGCCCCACCGGGGGCACGCCGGCCGTGCCGCGCTGACGGCCGCGGTCACCAGAACAAACGCCAGCGCCAGGTGCGCTCGGCGAAGCCCGTAGCCGAACGCAGCGTCGCGAGGCCGTGCGCTTTCAGCAGCTCGATCACGGCCTCGCGCTGCCCGGGATCGTCCTCTTCGTCGTGAGGCAGCCCCGGAAGCCCGCGAAGCGGCATGAACTCGCCGACAATCCCGAACCACACCCTGGCCGGAATCGAGACTAGCGAACCGATGTCGCCGACCGCGAGCCCGTTGCATCCGGGTGGCAGATGACGCTGCAGGTCGTCGAACCCGGGGTTCTTGGCGTCTGCTGCGGCGGGCATCGACTTCAGCGCCTCGAGCAGCGCCGTGATCTGTCCTTCGGCCTCACGGCCACCCGCGAGCACGAACACGCCATGGCCGACGCCCATCAAAACGTCGTAGCCGAACATGCTGCCGTAGCGGTGGATCTCGACTTCGCCGACCTTCTGCGTCGCTTCGCGCTGCAGGAACGGCTTGCTCTTCGCGGTCATTGCGAGCAGGTTCTTGCCGAACGCCGCTTCGTCGCGCAGCCGGATCGAGAGCGTCCACGTGAAGTCCTCGGGGCGATCGAGCTGCACCACGGGTGAGGTGATCAGCAGCACGTCGTCGGTCAGGTGCGCAAGCAGGTCGTCGACGATGTCGACGCCGAGCTCCTTCTTGGCTTCGGCCCGGATCTCGTTGGCGGTCTGGTTCACGGTCGCGAGCGCCTTCTCGATCGTGAGGTAGAGCGCGAGGAAGTCGAAGTGGCCCACCTTCCACGACCCGGGGCCGGCTGGCACGCCCTGGCGCAGGGACGGCACACCCGCAGTTGCCGGCAGGAATGCGTCGAACAGACCACGCTCCGCACCGGCGACGAACTCCTGCGCGAGTTCGAGACGCACGTGCGGTCCGGCGGTCCCGACCGAGAACTCGCAGGGTCCGAGGCTGGGCAGACCGAGCTTCTGCATCATCGCGGCGTCCTTTTCGGACCCCTTCGAGCCCATCGCGACGAGCGCCGGCAGGTCGACCTGGATACGCAGTGCTTCGCTGTTCGGCGGCGGAGCCTTGCCGGTCGCGGTCGCCGCGAACGCGCGTCCTTCGGCCAGCGCACTCGAGAAGTTCTCCTTGCTGGCCATCACGACGAACAGACAGTTGGTCTCGGCGAGCGGCGCCGTCATCACGTCATCTCCCTTCGTGCAGAGATCGAGCATCGTGCCGCCGACTTCGGTCTTGGCCCAGTCGCCGCCCGCGACTCTCTCCTGCAGCAGGCGCAGGTCCGTGGCCATGGCGCCGAGGTCCGTGCGACCGTCGCCTTCGATCACCATCGCGAGATGAGCCCACTCCTGTCGCGAGAACTTGCCCTGCTCGACCCACAAGCCGAGGCGGATGCGTCCGCCGTAACCGAGCACACGGGTCTTCGAGGCCGCGAACGCCGCCTCGTCGCCGAGCATGTGCTGCCAGAGGGCGAGGATCGGCAGCGCGCCTTGCTGCCACAACGCGCGTCCCTTCTCGGACTCGAGCAGGCTGCCGAGGTTGGTCGGCCCAAGACGCATACGCCAGCCGTCGGGCCCCACGGTCTCGAGAACCGCGTGTGGTACGCCGGCGGGAACCGTGGTCTGGCCGCAGATGGTCGCTGCGCACAGCGACAACGCAAACAGGCAGGAGGGCAGTTGCATGGCAGTGATGATCACCACGGTACGGAAGGGCCATGCGAGCTGCATCGGCAAAGTCCGGAACCACGTCGTCGGCATCGACCGTTGCTTGCGCTACGAGCTTCGCACGCGGACGTGACGATGGCGGAGCCGTTTCAGAACCTGATCGACGCGGACGAGCAGCTTCTTCGTGCTGCTCGCGTGATCGCGGCCGGTCAATTCCGCTTGCCGGCCTTGATCTTGGGCGCCGTCCACCGGAACGGCTTCGCGCCGTTGCCGGCCGGTTGGCAGTCGACGTGGCCCGTGTCGGCCGCCGTGGCCTCGATCCAGAACCGCCACGTCTCGCCGGGGGCGATCGCGGGCAACAGAGCGCCGTAGACGCCGTCGCCGCCGCTGCCGTCGCCGTGCGCGCCGTCGTCGTGCATCTGCTCGACCGTGAAGTGGCCGAACGCCCCGCGATCGGAGTTCAGTAGGACGGCAGCGACCTTGCTGCCCGCGACGCGGCACGAGATCGCCAGCGTGTAGGTACCGTCTTGCGCGAGATGCGCGGTCGTCGTCGGCTCCGCGAGCTCCGGCCACTGGCCCTGCATGGACGCGTCCTCGAGGATCTGGGCACGGCGCTGCGCGATGATCGCCATCAGGGAGCGTGGCGCGGGCTTGCCGGTCTCGTCCTTCGCGAAGCTGCGCGAGAACGCGTCGTAGCCGTGGAGCGAGTGCACATCGGCCTTCGCGAGAGGCTCGAGCAGCTTCTGCCACTGATCGATCCGGGCGCCGATGACGTCGGGGCTCATCGCTGTCGTGGCGAGTTCCCTGAGGTTCGCGAGATAACGCTGCCTCCAGACCGGCACTTCGAGCAGCCGCCGCAGCAACGGGCGATCGGCGCGGCTCGCCATCTGCAGCGGCGAAGTGACAGCGCCACCGGGCCCCGGCCCGCCGCGGCGACCGCCCGGTGCGGCACCGGGCCCAGCGACTCCGCCGCGAGGGCCGGCACCGGGCGGGCCATCCGGGGCCGGCCCCCCAAATCCCCCAGGACCGCCACCAGGACCGCCCGGATCACCACCTCGTGGGCCACCGCGCGCCCCGAGCAGCACTTCGTTGTTGTCGCGCGGGATCGCGTGGAAGCGTCCGTGCGGATCGCGATAGAGGGAGTAGTCGCTGGCGCGCGAGTGGTAGCCGTCGTCGTCGCCGAGCGCGTTGTCGACGGCGAGAAACCACAGCATGCCATCGACGTCGAGATGTTGCGGCAGGATGCGTTCGAGGTCTTCGGTCGCCGTGCGCTCGAGCACCGCACACATGTCGACGAGCCCGCGCCAGGCCGCGTCGTTGTCGTTGGACTTCAGCTGGTAGTTGCGCTTGTACGCCTGCGGGTCGTCGCCGAGCCACCTGAGGCCGCCGTTGCCCGAGAAGTCCGGCGGCACCTTGAAGCGATCGCCCTTCGTCGTGCCGAAGTGATCCTGCAGGAAGGTCTTGTCGAACGCCTGGACGGCCGCGTAGAGCCCGTGGTCCTCACCGTTGATGACGACGCGCACGAGGCAGACGCGCGGGGCGGGGAAGAACTTGTTCGCGATGTGGCCGTGCAGCGCTTCGCGCAAATACGACGCGTCGGTGTGGCAGTTGAGCAGGTCGAGGTTGCGCACGCCGTAGAGGTTCTGCTTCCCGTCGACGAAGTCGAAAGCGAGGTCGAGCGACTTCTTGCGCCCAGGCGCCATCATGTAGGAGGTGTTGCCGCGGAAGCTCGTGCCGACGTCTCTGTAGGTGACGCCGTCGACGGTGACCGTGGCCGGGACCTCGACGTCGGTTCGATAGAAGTCGCTGAGCTCTTCGAACCAGTCCTGCTGCGGGAACTCGAAGAAGAACGTGCGCACGATGTCGGCGTCGAACAACGGCCGGTTCGCGTAGGTGGCAACGTCCGCAGGCACGACCTTGGCGCCGTTCTTCGACGCGCCGTTGTCGCGCTGCACTTCCTCCTGCGGTGGTGGACCACCCGGACCACGCGCGAAACCACCGGGCCCACCCGGCCCCCGACCGCGTTGGGGGCGGTTCTCCTTCAGCCAGGCGCGCGCGGCCTTGCGTTCGTCGGCGTCGAGGCGCCCGTTCTTGTCGGCGTCGCAGCGCTCGAGCACTGCGATCGTCCCCATGCCGCCCGGTCCGCCCTGCATTCCTGGTCCCCCGAGTCCACCAAGCCGCGGTGGATCCTCCTGCGCGAGAAGCGGCAGCGTCAGCGCTGCCAGTTGGGCAATGGCGAGCAGAGAGCGGGGGGTCGTTCGCAGCATGGGCGCGTGTTACGGGGACCTGTGTTCTTGGCCAACGAGCTTGTCGAGAATCACGCCGCCTCGGCAGCCACGGGTCTCGGGCGCCCGACTACGGCTATTGCCGTCGTCGCGCGAGCGGTGCTTTGCCGCTACCCTGCGCCGCCCCCGATGACGGCCACCGCGGTGATCTTCGACATGGATGGTGTGCTCGTGCTGAGCCTCGGGGCGCACTGGGTTGCGTGGCGTGCTGTGGCCGCGGCGCACGGCGTCGACCTCACGCGCGACATGTTCCTGCGGTGCAACGGGCTCATCAATCCCGACATCTGTGCGCTGCTGTGGGGCCCTCGCGTCACGCCCGAATTCATCGCCCGAGTCGCCGACGCGAAGGAACGCGCGGTCCGCGCGGCGATCGAAGCCGATGTGCCGCTGGCACCCGGTTGTCGGGCGCTGCTCGGTGCGCTGCAGGCGAACGGAGCGCGCCTTGCCGTCGGCTCTTCGGCCCCGCGCGAGAACGTCGACCTCGTGCTCGATCGCGGCGGCATCCGTCCGTTCTTCGGCGCGGTCGTGCACGAAGGCATGGTGCGGCGGGGCAAGCCGGCCCCCGACATATTCCTGCGCGCGGCCGAACTGCTCGAGGTGCCACCGCGGCGTTGTGTCGTCGTCGAGGACGCCCCGTCCGGTGTGCGCGCCGCCCTGTCCGCCGGCATGGCCGCGGTCGGCGTGGCGACGAACCATGCCGCGCAGGAACTGTCGCACGCCGGCGCACGGCTCGTGGTGCAGGACCTGGCGTCGCTGCTTCCCGAGCAGCTGCAGCCGGCCTGATCGTCGCGCGCAGAATCCTCCGACAGAATCTCCCAGCGAAGGCAGGTATCGTGCCGGTCCCGCAGCAACGGCGGGCCCCCACGCATGAATCACTTCCTCACGCCCAGAGGCCGCCTCGCGGTTCTGCCTGTCTTGGCGTCGCTCGTGTGCGCGGCCGCCCCGCAGGAACCGGCCAACCCGCCGACGAAGCCGTCGCCCGCGGCATCGCAGAGACCGCGTCGCGCGGAGTGGAAGCCGACGCTCTCGTTGCCGAAGGATCTCTGGCAGGACGTGACCGAGAAGACCATCGGGGCGACTGCCGAGTGGACCAACAAGGTCGAGGTGGCCGACATCGACGGCGACTGCCGGCCCGACATCCTGTTTGCGAACGGTGGCAACTACCAGACTCCCGCGCCGCCCGTTGCGAGCCGCGTCTTCTGCAACCGCGGCGTGGAACCGCTGTTCGTCGAAGCCACGACGCAGGTGTTCGGCGACGCGCTCTTCCTCGCGCGGGTCATCAAGGTGCGCGACGTCGATGGCGACGGCCACGCCGACATCTTCGTCGGCACGACGTTCGGCACGCAGAGCCGGCTGTTCCTCGGCACCGGCAAGGGTGCCTTCCGCGACGCGACGTCGTCGAACCTGCCCGCGCTGCTCGCTTCGGTCGGCGACGTCGAGTTCGGCGACGTCGACGGCGATGGCGATCTCGACCTCGTGCTCGCCGAATGGGGCCAGGGCTCGCCAATGAAGAACGAAGGTGGCCGCACGCGGCTCTGGCGCAACGCGGGCGGCGTGTTCACGGATGTGACCGAGCAGTGCATGCCCGACGTGCTCGTGCTCTTCTCGTGGGAGCTCGAGCTCGTCGACGTCGACAACGACTTCGACCTCGACCTGCTCGTGAGCAGCAAGCGTTCACCGGGCTCGTTCCTGTTCAGCAACGACGGCGCCGGAGTGTTCACCGACGTCTCGAAGGAGCGCCTGCCGCAGTTCACGAACAACTACGAGTTCGAGCCGATGGACGTCGATGGCGACGGCGTGCTCGATCTCGTCACGATCAACGATGGCCAGGGCGAGATGCGATTCTGCGAGCACCTGTTTCGCGGCGACGGCAAGGGCGGCTTCGAAGACGCGACGGAGCGGCTCTGGCCCGTGGCCGACAACCCGCGGTTCGACGACAACATGATCGCGTTCCTCGACTACGACTCGGACGGCGACGCGGACTTCCTGATCGGCTCGCTCGACGGGCCGGACCGCCTGCTCGTCAACGACGGCCACGGCAAGTTCGGCGCGGGCGCGCCCGTGTTCGACGGCGATCCGACGAACGGCACGCTCGGCATCGCGCTGGCCGATCTCGACGGCGACAAGCGGCTCGACGTCGTGCATGCGCAGGGTGAGGTCGAGAAGGCGCTCGCCGACAAGGTCTTCTTCGGCAAGAGCATCGCGCCCGACACGAGAGCGCCGTGGATCGGCGCGCTCGACGTGCAGCAGGCCGCGGCCGGAGCGCCGGTCGCCGTGCGCGTGCGCGTGCACGACCGCAAGAGCCCGTGCATGCCGCACGACTGGCAGAGCGTCGTGCTGCGCTGCTCGCACGACGAGGCGACGAAGGACGAGCCGTTGGTCTGGTATGGCGAGTATCTCTGGCGTGCCTCGGTACCCTTCGTGAAGACGGGGCGCGTCTCGCTCGTGGTCGTCGCGACCGATGCGGCCGGCAATCAGGCCACGTCGCCGGCGGCAACGTTCGACGTCAGGTGACGCGCGTTCGGAGCATCAGCGGCCCGCGAGGCGCGTGTACTCCTGCAGCGCGCGCTTGGCGGCGAAGGTCCCGTCGTGCCGCTTGCGGAACTGGTTCAACTCGTCGAGCAGTCCACGCAGGACCGCGGGCTTGCTCGTGTCGACCTCGGTCATGACCTTGGCCAACAACCTGCCGACCGCGATCTCCTTCTTGATCACCTCGTCGCTGGCGAAGCGATCGAGGTGCTTGCGGGCTTCGACCGCGGGCGGCAGCGGCTTCCAGGCGCGTTCGATGCGCTCGAGCTGGATCATGGCGCCGTGGAAGTCGTGTTTGCCCTGGTAGTCGGGGCCCTTGCCGAGTTCCGCGACGCGGGCCAGCGTTTCTTCCTGCCTCTTGTCCAAGGCCTTCGAGAGCACGTCGAGTTCTTGCTTCACGTCCGCAGTCTGCTCCGGCAACGCCAGGATCTTGTCGATGCCTTCGCGCAACTGCGCGAACTCGTGCTTCGCCCACAGCGTGCGGATCGGGTCGTAGACCTTGAGGTCGGGCAACGGCGCCGGCTTCACGACGTCGTGCAACATCTCGTCGAGCATGAGCTCGTCGGGCAGCCAGCCGTCGGGAACCGTGGCGACCTCGCCGTTGCTGTCGATCGAGTAGGTGCTCGGCAGGAAGCGCACGCGGTACTTCTTGACGACGTCGTTGCCCTTCACGAAGGGGTAGCCGACGCTGAGATTGCGCAGGATGTCCTTCTCGATCGTGCCAGCGGGCTCATCGGACACGCCGATGACCAGCAGCCCCCGCGCCGCGAACAGCTTGTGCAATTCGTTGAGTCGCGGGATGGCTGCCTTGCAGCGCTCTCACTTCGAGTTCGCGAAGTCGAGGATGACCACCTTGCCCGCCAGATCGGCGAAGCTCTTCGGCGCGCCATTCCAGCATTGGATGAAGGTGAACACCGGTGGCATGGTTCCCTTCCGGACTTGTGCCATCGCGACGTCACTGCTCAGGGCGATGGCGGCGAGGGCCAGCGTGCGTGCGTGTGCGTTCATGCCCCGATCATAACTGGCAAGATTGCAAGGTCGCGCCCAGAGCTGGTGCCCGTCGTCAATGTGTGGTATCATGAGTCTTCTTGCAGTCGGCAATCCGGTTTCCGCCTCCATTCGAGGCGGAACTGGTTGAACAGCGTAGTTGCGCGGCTTCTGCCGCCCCCGCGCGGTTCGTCCCTCTTGTCGAGGGGCTCGGTGCTGTGAGACATGCTGGCCCTGTGCCAGCTGCATCCGAACGATGTCGTTCGGCCCTGCGCCTTGTGCGCAGACTGTCGGTCCGGGTCTTCAATGAGCACACGTCTGCATGTCGGGAATCTCTCGGTCACCACCACCACCGCGGCCCTCACCGAGGTCTTCGAGCGCGATGGCCGCAAGGTGTCCCGCGTCAACCTCGTGATGAGCCGTGAACAGGGTCGCTCGAGGGGCTTTGCCTTCGTCGAGATGGAGACGGACGGCGACGCGCTCGATGCGGTCAGGTTGCTCCATGGTGCGCAATGTGATGGCCGCGAGCTTCGGGTGAGTGTGGCACACAAGCCCAAGTCGCGCTTTGGGGGCACGATCGGCGGCAAGAGGGGTGCAAGCATCGCCGGCACGGGCCTGCCAATCGCTGAACCTGAAACCCCAACAGTAGGTGAACCGTGATAACCGACGTCCAGACCAGCAAGGGAACCTCCGCGATCACCTCGGACCAGTGGCACGTCGTGCACTCCCGGCTCGTCGACGCTGGCTCCAAGCGACCCTATGTGCGCAGCATCCACAGCGAACACGCCAGCCGCCTCAGCTGCCGGAAGGCCGCCTTGGCCCTGCGGGCCCGGCTCGATGCCGAGAGTGCGGGCGTGCCCGAAGCGGAGCGCGACGAAGTCTTCGTCTGCCGCCCGAAGTTCAAGTCGCTGAAGCGCGCGAGGACCCGGCGCACCGATGCCGAGTGATCGCGTGAGCCACTGACTGCAGCGTCAGCGCGTGAGGCGGAGAACGACGTTCGTCGCCTGGTCCTTGATGACATCCCCGCCGGCGCTTTCCACGCCCTGCTCGCGCAATCCGACCACGGTCCAGGTGCCCGGTGTCAGGCCGCGGCAACGAAAGCGCCCGTTCTTGTCCGTGAGCACGGTCGTGCGCCGGCGTGCGCACGCGGCACCGTGCTCTTCCTGCAAGGCGACGAACAGCTCGACGCCCGGCACGGGCTGGTTCGCGTCGTCGAGCAGGACTCCCTCGATCGAGCCGCTCGGCAGCGGTGTCCACTTGATCTTGGGTGCGGGCTGGTTCTCCGCGAAGACCACCATGGCACTCGTGATCTGGCCGTCGCTCGCGGTCGCGATCAACTCGTAGTCCCCGGGCGGCAGGCGAAGATCGACCCTGCCCGCCCGGTCGCTGACTGTGCGCACGCGTGTCAGGTAATGCTCGGTGTCGATCACCTCGACGTCGGCGAACACCAACCGCGTGCCGCCTTCGCCGCGCAGTTCGCTGCGCAAGTCACCCGTGCGCTCGAGGAACAGCTCGCGGCTCTTCACCGGATTGGCGGTCGTGTGGATCCAGCTGAACCCGTCGGAGATCGTCATCGTGGCGTCGATGAGCTGCCATTCGCGCAGCTCGAGACCCAAGCGAAGGAACGAGTGGGGCGGCAGCGGAGTCGCGAGCACGAAGTCGCCCGTTGCGTCGGTCACGGCGCTGCAGAGATCGCAGCCGCTGCGATCGCGAGCCACGATCCGGACCCCGGCGACCGGGTGGCTGCGCCCATCGCGGGCGCAACCCTTCACGGTGGTATGCGCTGCCTGCAGCGGTGCGACTTCGAACTCGATCGGGGTCTGGCCACCACAGAGGAAGTGACCGACCGGAGCCGATGCGAACCCCGGGACCACGAGCTGCACGAGGCAGCAGTGGCTGGGCACGAATTCGGCTGTGGCGTCGGCGCGCAGCGCGACCCGGCCCAGATTCTTGCGCGCCACGATGTCCACCGACGTCACCTCGACGCGCGCCGTGGCGAGTGCTTCGGGAGGCAGGCCCTTCACGCGCACGACACGCGTGCCGGCCGCCAGTAGCGGCATCTCGAGATCGCAGCGGTGCTCGTCGACGACGCACACGCGCCGTTCGGCCCAGCCGGTCGGTGTCCAGGCGCGCACCAAGGCGCGCCGCAGCGGCACGGCGGTGAAGTCGTAGTCGCCGTTCGCGTCCGTGGTGGCCTCGCCCCAGAAGCGATCGGTCACGACGATGACGGTTGCCCCCGCGATCGCCGTGCCACGCGCGTCGCGCACGCGGCCGTGCAGACGGCCCGCGTCCTCGAGCACTTCGTTGCGGAACGGCGGCGCGGAGAGGCCGTGCCAGGGCGCGCGCACCTCGGCCTTGCCGCGTGCGGTGAAGCAGATCTCGGCACCGGTGACAGGTACTCGCGACAGGTGATAGATGCCTTCACCATCGGTGGTGGCGCGCTGCACCACGCGGCCGCCGACGACGGCGACAACGGTCGCGACCGGGATCGGATCGCCGAGCACGTCGACGACACGGCCTTCGAGCGTCCGGGTCTCGGCCTCGGCCAGGACGGGCTTGCCCTGGGCGACGAGCGCGACGCTGAGCGGCAGGGCAACGGAGAGGAAGCGTCGCATCGATCGGCCCGATCGTAGCGGGTCCGGGTCGCAGGGTGGCTGCAGTCCGGGGGCGCGCGCCCAACGACGAGCCGTGCAGAGAACTCCGCGTGCGCTGTCGAGGCGACGTCGGCACTCGACGTGTTCGGGGAAGGTCAGGGCCGGAGCCGCCGCGCTGGATCATCGGTGCGTGGCAGGTAACCTGTGACCGCCACGGAGAGGCGTCGCCTGCGGCCATGGCTCGCACCGCCGCGGCGCGGCCGGTGAGCGCTTTCGCCGCTCGCGGGTGGCCACGAAAAAAACCTGCCGGCCATGTCGAGAACGCGCGCTGTGTTCCGACTCGGCTGTGATGCCTCGCGAACGAGGACACGGAGCACGAAAAATGAAGTTCATGATGTTGATGCAAGGTACGCAATCGGGCTGGGAGTCGATGGGCACCTGGGCCCCCGCGGACATCCAGGCCCACATCGGGTTCATGTCGAACCTCGCCAAGGAGCTCATGAGTTCGGGCGAGCTCGTGCTCGCCGAGGGCCTCGACGTGCCGCAGAACGCGAAGATCGTGCGAGCCCAGAAGGCCAACGCCCCGATCGTCACGGACGGACCGTTCGCCGAGGCCAAGGAGTTCCTGGCCGGCTTCTGGATCGTCGAGTGTTCGGCCAAGCGCGTGATCGAGATCGCCGCCAAGGCCTCGACGGCCCCTGGTCGCGGTGGGGCTCCGATGGGCATCCCGATCGAGGTGCGTCAGGTGATGCGCGCGCCGCACGTCGAGGGATGAGCGGCAGTCCGCTCGACCCGGCCACCGAGCAGCAGTTGCGCGAGCTCGCGCCGCGTGTGCTCGGTGCCGTCGTGCGCCGGAGCGGCGACTTCGCCGCCGCCGAGGACGCCGTCCAGGACGCGCTGCTCGCGGCCGCGACCGACTGGCCACGGCGCGGCCTGCCGCAGAATCCGGGCGGCTGGTTGTTCCACGTCGCGTGCCGCCGCCTCGCCGACTCCATCGATGCCGAACGGGCGCGACGCCGGCGCGAAGCCGTTGCCGCGGCCGAAGCCGCGGCCGCGGTGCCGCCGCCCGATGGCGGCGACGAGCTGGCCGAGAACGCCGACGACACGCTGGCGCTGTTGTTCACGTGTTGCCACGCGGCGCTGACGCCCGCCTCGGCGATCGCGTTGACGCTGCGCGCCGTCGGCGGCCTCACGACGGCCGAGATCGCGAGCGCGTTCCTCGTGCCCGAGGCGACCATGGCGCAGCGCATCAGCCGGGCCAAGCAGACGATCGCGTCGTCGGGCGAGCCGTTCGCGCTGCCCGCGCCGGCCGAACGTTCATCAAGGCTCGACGCCGTGCTGCACGTGCTCTACCTGATGTTCAACGAGGGCTACGCGAGCAGCGCGGGCCCGGAGCTCGTGCGCGTCGAACTGTGTCGCGAGGCGATCCGGCTCGCGCGCATGCTGCATCGGCTCGCGCCGGACCACGCCGAGACCGCGGGTTTGTTGGCGCTGCTGCTGCTGACCGACGCGCGGCGCGCGGCTCGCACAGGGCCCGAGGGCGAGTTGATCCCGCTGCACGAACAGGATCGCGCTCTGTGGGATCGCGGTGCGATCGCGGAGGGCACGGCGCTCGTCACCACGGCGATGGCGCGCGGGGCCATCGGCAGCTACCAACTGCAGGCCGCGATCGCGTCGTTGCACGACGAGGCACCGAGCGTCGAGGCGACCGACTGGCCGCAGATCCTCGCGTTGTATGGGATGCTGCAGCGGATGGCCGACAACCCGATGGTTGCGCTGAACCGCGCGATCGCGGCGGCCATGGTGCACGGGCCCGCGGTCGGTCTCGAGTGGCTGCGGCCGCTCGACCAGGACGCCCGGCTGGCAGGGAACTACCGGCTCGACGCGGTGCGCGGGCATCTCTGCGAGATGTCGGGCGACAAGGAGGCAGCGGTCCGCCACTACCTGTCGGCTGCGCGTGGCACCGGGAATCTGGCCGAGAGCCGCTATCTGGCCGGCAAGGCCGCCCGGCTCGCGCAGGCGTGAATCAGGCCGCTGTCTTGTCGGTGTCGTCTGCGGAAAACCGCGAAGGCATGTCGAGCGCACGAGGTCGGTTCCGACTCGGGGGCGAAATGCGTCCACGTCGGGCGCGTTCGAAAGTTCACGACCCTTCCCCGATCATGAAACCGCTACTCCGCTCGCTTCTTCTGCTCGGCTCCACTCTGCTGCTCGCAGCCCCGATCCCGCGCGGGGCGTTGCGAGCCACCGACGACTGCAACCGCACTGACTCCCGCACTCCCCAGGAACCCAAGGCCATGACCAAGAAGCTGAAGATCACGACCTTCCTCTGGTTCGACAACAACGCCGAAGAGGCGGTCCGTTTCTACATGTCGATCTTCAAGGACGGGAACATCCTCGAGGAGGCGCGCTGGGGCGAAGGCGGGCCCGTGCCGAAAGGGGCGCTGATGACAGCTCGGTTCCAACTGCTCGGACAGGAGTTCATGGCGCTGAACGGCGGCCCGCTCTACCGCTTCAACGAAGCGATCTCGCTGTTCGTCGATTGCGAGAACCAACAGCAGGTCGACGAGCTCTGGGAGAAGCTCGGTGCCGGGGGCGAACCGGGACGATGCGGCTGGCTCAAGGACAAGTACGGGCTGTCATGGCAGGTCGTCCCGACCGTGCTCGGCGAGATGATGCGCGACAAGGACCCCGCGAAGAGCAAGCGGGTGGTCGACGCGATGCTGCTGATGGGCAAGCTCGACATCAAGCGGCTGCAACAGGCCTACGAAGGGCGGTGAGTCGACGCCGTGATGTCCAGTGGTTCGCACCGGACATCCGTCGTCACCGAGTTCGCTATGAAGCACTGTTCGTGGGCCTCGTGGTGCATCGCCTGATGTTGGGCCGCCGACGGCCGCAACTTCCCCGAGAACGCGACTGCCGGGTGCAGCGTGACCTGGGTCATGGCCAACCTGCCAGCGCTGTTCTTGGCCATCACGCCTGCGGCCTCGTCGCGATAGTTCTCGACCACGAAGCCGCGCTTCGCCGCGATCGACAGGAACCAGAGCATGTGACAGCTGGCCAACGCTGCGACGAACGCTTCCTCGGGATCGACGGCCGCTGCAACGGACAGTGGCAGCGGCACGACATGCGGCGAGGCCGAGGCCGCTACCTCGGTCCCGCCGTCGAAGCTCCAGCGATGCCCGCGGCTGTATCGATTGTCGGTGAACGTTGCTCCACCGCGTGCCCACGTGATCACCGCCGTGTACGCGCTCATGTCATCTCCTGGTCGGCCGAACGTCTCTGCCGGCCAGCCTAACCGGATTCCCAGCCGCCGCCGAGCGCGCGATAGAGCGCGATCAGGTTGTTCGTGATCAGCGCACGGCTCTGCGTCAGCTGGTCCTCGAGCTCCGCGGTCGCGCGCTCGAAATCGACCACGTTCTGGAAGTCCGTGAGGCCCGCCGTGTATTGCGCGGACGCGACCTCGGCGGCGCGGCGCGCCTGCGTCGCGGCTTCGCGCAGATGCGCGACGCGGACCTGCTCGCGCACGAAGCCGGTCATCGCGTTCTCGACCTCCTCGACCGCGACCAGCACCGTGCGCTCCCAGCGCGCGAGCGCCTGCTGCGTGCGCGCGTCCTGCGCCGCGATGCGGTTCCGGATGCCGCCGGCGTCGAAGATGTTCCACTTGATCGCGGGGCCGACGCCCATCGTGAAGCTGTCTCCGTCGAACAGCGTCTTCACCTCGTCCGACTCGAAGCCGAACGTGCCGAACAGCGACAGGCGCGGATAGAGATCCCCTTCGGCGACGCCGATGCGCGCCGTCTCGGCGGCGAGCTGCCGTTCGGCGGCGCGGATGTCCGGGCGGCGGCGCACGACGTCGGACGGAACGCCGACGGCGACCCGCACCGGCGGCACGGGGATCGGTGCGGCGGCGGCGAGCTCTGCGGCGAGCGCGCCGGGCGCCATGCCGAGCAGCACCGCGAGCCGGTTCTCGGCGGCGCGGGCGTCGATCTCGAGCGCGGGCACACGCGCGCGCGTCGCCGACACGTTCGCGCGCGCCTGGGCGACGTCGCGCTCGGTCACGAGGCCGGACGAGAAGCGCGCTTCGACCAGCGCCAGCGTGCGTTCCTGCAGCGCGAGGTTGTTCTGCGCGATGACGACGCGCTCCTGCAGCGAGCGCAGCTGCACGTAGTTCGCGGCGACTTCGCCGATCACGCTGACGAGCACGCCGCGCAGCGTCTCGACCTCGGCCTGGAGGTCGGCGTCGGCCGCTTCGATCGAACGCTGCACGCGACCCCAGAGGTCGAGCTCCCACGACGCGTCGATGCCGGCCGTGTAGCTGTCGAAGTCGGTCGCGAACGAGCCGAACGGCGTGTTCTCGCTGTCCTGGCGGCGCTGGTAGCCGGCCCGGGCGTCGACGGTCGGCCACAGCTCGGCCGCGGTCGCGCCGCGCAGCGCGCGCAGCTCGTTGACGCGCGCGAGCGCTTCCTTGAGGTCGAGGCTCTGGTTCGCGGCGCGCTCGACCAGCTTGTCGAGCAGCGGGTCGCCGAGCTGCTTCCACCATTGCGTCAGGTCGGCGGCGTCGGCGGAGAGGCCGGTGCCGGCCTCGCGATAGGCTGCCGGCGTCGTGACTTCTGGTGGCTTGTAGTCGGGGCCGACGGTGCAGCTCGCGGCGAACGCGAGCAGCAGCGTTGCGGTGGTGCGACGGAGCGGGGATGGAACGGGGATCACGAGAGGGCCTCCGCGGTGCCGTGGGGGAATGCGAAGTCCGGCGTGGCGGGCGCGGGCTCCGGTTCGTCCGGGACCGCGACGTGGCGCGCCGCGATCAGCGAGTAGAAGACCGGCACGACGAACAGCGTGAAGATCGTGCCGATCGCCATGCCGGCGACGAGCACGATGCCGATGCTGTTGCGCGCCGCGGCGCCTGGGCCGTGCACGAACACGAGCGGCAGGTGGCCGAACACGGTCGCCGCGGACGTCATCAGCACCGGCCGCAGACGCGTCAGCGACGCTTCGCGCAGCGCGTCGAGTTTCGACAGCCCGCGCTGCTGCAGCGTGTTCGCGAACTCGACGATCAGGATGCCGTTCTTCGCGATCAGTCCGACCAAGGTGATGAGTCCGACCTGCGAGTAGATGTTGATCGTCGTCCACTCGACATACGTGAACACCAAGGCGCCGGCGATCGCGAGCGGCACCGAGCCGAGCAGCACGATCAGCGGGTCGCGGAAGCTCTGGAACTGCGCCGCGAGGACCAGGTAGATCAGGATCACCGCGAAACCGAGCGTCGTCATCAGCGCCGAGCCTTCGTGCCGGATCTGCCGCGACTCACCGGCGTAGTCGAGCAGCGTGCCCGCCGGTACGAGCTTGTGCGCCTCGTTCTCGAGCCAGGTCAGTGCTTCCTCCTTCGTCACGCCCGGCTTGACGCCGCCCATGATCTTGACGGAGTTCTGCTGCTGGAAGCGATTCAGCGTGCGCGGGGTCGTGCCCTGCTCGATCGTGACGAACGTCGACACAGGCACCAGCTCGCCGCCCGGCGTCTTGATCTTCAGATCGAGCAACGGGCCGACCGTCGCGCGGCCTTCGTCGCCGATCTGCGGGATGACCTTGTAGCTGCGGTCGAACCAGTTGAAGCGGTTCACGTAGCCGCCGCCGAGCAGCGTGCCGAGCTCGCGGCCGACGCTCGCGAGATCGAGGCCGAGGTCCGCGATCTGCTCGCGGTCGACGATGACGCGCGCTTGTGGCCGGTCGATCTTCAGGTCCGCGTCGGCATAGACGAACTTGCCGCTGCCGAACGCGGCGCCGACGAGTTGGCCGGCGACCTCGGCCATCTGCTCGACTGGTGAGTTGCTGAGCAGCAGCAGCTCGACGTCGTGGATGCCTGACGTCGGCAGCGGCGGGTCGAGCCGCGGGAACACGCGCAGACCCGGGACCTGCGACAGCTTCATCATCAGCGGGAGGTAGTTGTCCCGCGGCGAGCGTTCGCGGTCCTTCCAGTACTTGTGAACCATGCCGCCGAAGCCGCCGAAGTTGCCGACCAGCGACCACATGAACTTCGTGTCCTCGAACGACGTGACCGCGTCGACGACCTTCATCGACTCGTTGTTGACCGACGCGAGCGTCGCGTCCGGCGCGGCGTCGAAGAACAGGAAGATGTGACTCTGGTCCTCGATCGGCGCGAGCTCGCGCTGTGAGTCGCGGTAGAGCCAGAACGGTGACACGCTGATCGCGAGCGCCGCGACGACGATGACCCACCGGATGCGGAGCGCCGTGTCGAGCAACCACGCGTACGAGCGTCGCACCACCTCGAACGCGCGGTTGACGTGCGCCGTGAGCCAACCCTCCTTGCCGTGCGCGTGCACGAACCAGGCACTCATGATCGGCGACAGCGTCAGCGCGACGAGGCCCGACACGACGACCGCGGCCGCGAGCGTGATCGCGAACTCGAGGAACAGCGATCCGGTCATGCCACCCTGGAAGCCGATCGGCGTGTAGACCGCGGCGAGCGTGATCGTCATGGCGATGATCGGGCCGAGCAGTTCGCGTGCCGCGGCGGCGGCGGCCTGCAGCCGCGTCTTGCCCATGCGCACGTGGCGCTCGACGTTCTCGACGACGACGATCGCGTCGTCGACGACGAGGCCGACCGACAGCACGACCGCGAGGATCGTCAGCAGGTTCAGGCTGAAACCGAACATCTTCATGACCATCACGGCGCCGATCAGCGACACCGGCATCGCGACGAGCGGCACGAGCGCGGTGCGCACGGAGCCGAGGAACAGGAAGACGACGAGTGCGACGATGCCGATCGTCTCCATCAGCGTGATGCTGATTTCAGACAGCGCGTCGCTCATGAAGACGGTGCCGTCCCAGACGAGCCGCATCGTCATGCCCTGCGGCAGCGTCGGCTCGATCTTCTTCATCTCCTCCTTCAGGCGGTGCGCGACATCGAGCTCGTTCGCGCCGACGAGCGACCACACGCCGAGGTAGACGCTCTCCTCCTTGTTGTACTTCGCGACGAGGTCCGCTTCTTCGGCGCCGAGCTCGACACGCGCCACGTCGGAGAGGCGCACGATCGCGCCGTCGCGATCGGTCACGATCAGGGTCTCGAACTCGCGGACCGAGCGCAGGTCGGTGTTCGCGAGCAGGTTGATCTGCACGAGGTTGCCCTTCGTCTGGCCGACCGCGGCGAGGTAGTTGTTGCGCTGCAGCGCCGAGTAGACGTCGCCGGGCGCGAGGTTGTGCGTCGCCAACCGGTCGGGATCGATCCACACGCGCATCGCGATCGGGCGGCCGCCTTCGCGGTTCGTCACGCGCTGCACGCCGGGCACCGTCGCGAGCTGCGGCTGCACGCTGCGCGTCAGGTAGTCAGTGATCTCGGCGACGCTGCGCTCGGGCGAGGTGAAGCTGATGTAGAACGACGCGTATGGCCGATCCGCGCGCTGGATCTCGACCATCGGCGGCTCGGCCTCGGCCGGCAGCTCGGAGCGCACCTGCTGCAGCCGCGCCGTCGTCTCGGCCAGCGCGGCGGTCGCGCTGTAATTCAGCTTCAGCCGCACGGTGATCGTGCTGACGCCGGCGCGGCTCTCCGACTCGATGTGGTCGACGCCGCCGATCGCGGACACGACGCGTTCGATCGGCGTCGTCAGGAAGCCGCGCACGTTCTCGGCGCTGGCTCCCGTGTAGACCGTCGTGATGATGATCGACGCGCTGTCGAGCTTCGGGAACTGCTGCACCGGCAGCGAGAAGATCGCGCGGGCGCCTACCAGCACGATGACCAGGTTGACGACCGCCGCGAGTACAGGGTGGCGGATGAAGATGTCGGTGAACGAGCGCATGGGGAGTCCTCGGGTGCTCGGTGTTGAGGTCAGTTCCGGCTGCCCGGGACCGCGCCGTTCTCGTCCTTCAGGTTGACGAGCACGAACGGATACAGCTTGAACGAGCCAGTCGCCGCGACGCGTTCGCCGGGCTTCAGGCCGTCGAGGATCACGACGTCGTCGCCGAGCATCGTGCCGCTCTGCACGGGCCGCAGCTGCGCGCGCGTCTTGCCGTCCTGCTCCGCGAGCACGAACACGTGGTCGCCGGCCGGCCCCTTGCGCAACGCGGTGACCGGCACCGTGACGACGTCGATCTTCGGCCCGACCGGTACCTGAACGCGCACCGACGCGCCGGGAGCGGGGCCGTGCTGCGCGTCAGGGATCGCGACGCGCACCTTCGCGTTGCGCGTGTTCGGGTCGACGCGCGCGTCGACCGCGACGATCTTCGCGGCGATCGGCGTCTTGGCGCCGGCCGCGAACACGTCGACGACGTCGCCCTGGTTCAGCCCGGCGGCGACGGCCTGCGTGACCATGAAGTCGACGTGCGCCGTGTCGTCGAGGCCCTGCAGCGTCGTCAGCTGCGTGCCCTCGCGCAGGAACTGGCCTTCGTGCACGTCGGCCATGCCGACGCGCGCGCGGAACGGCGCGCGGACCGTCTTGCGCTCGACGATCGCCTTCGTGCGCTCGACCTGCGCGAGTGCTATGTCGCGCTCGGCGCGCGCGCGGTCGACGTCGACGGCCGATGCGGCGGCCTTCTCCATCGCCTTCGTCATGCGCTCGAGCACCGTGCCCGCGAGCGCGGCCTGCGCCTCCTGCGCGTGTAGCTCGGCCTGCTCGACGGCGACGTCGAGTGCTATGAGCACGGTGCCCGGCTCGACGATCGCGCCCGGCACCAGGTTGACCTTGCCGACCGTGCCCGCGAGCTCGTTGTGCAGTGTGATCGAGCGCAGTGCGATCACGGTGCCGATCGACGTCGTCGTGCGGCGGTAGTCGCGCGCGACGGCCGGCGCGGCAGTGATGGTCTCGCTGTGCTCGGGCTGGGACGCGCTGGCGGCGGCTCGGGCCTCGAGCAGGTCATTCTTCCAGGCGGCGAGGCCGCCTCCGGTGCCGGCGACCGAGAGCACCAGCAGTGAAGAAGAGAGCCACGGTCGGCGGCGAGAGGAGGTTGGGGCAGGATTCATGCGGGGGCAGGAGCAAGGCGTGTGCCGCGTCGAGCGCGCCCGAGCTGACGCGCGCCCGCGCGACCGTGCGAACCGTATCCGGAACGGTGCGGCGTTCGCGTGTTCGCGGGCCGGAACGCCTCGGCGGGGCTGGGTATTTCGCCTACAGCAGACGGGCGAGCACGCTCACGCTGGTGACTCGTTGGCGGGCGCAACTGCCGCGCCGAGCTTGCGGTACAGCGAGGTCACGCCGAGTCCGAGCAGCTTGGCGGCCTTGCGCTTGTTGCCGCCGCACTGCTCGATGATGCGCATGATGTGCGCCCGCTCGAACTCCGCCGTCGCCTCGCGCAGGTTCACCTGGTACTCGGGATCACGCGGCACAGCAGCGCGCACGGGATCGGGCAGGTCGGCCGCGGTGATCTGCTCGCCGGCCGCGAAGATGACCGCGCGCTCGAGTGCGTTCGACAGCTCGCGCACGTTGCCGCGCCAGTCGTGGCCCGCGAGCAGGGCCAGCGCGTCGCGCGCGATGCCGCGCACGGGGCGGCCGAGCTCACGCGCGTACTTGGCGACGAAGTGGTTCGCGAGCATCGGGATGTCCTCGCGCCGTTCGCGCAGCGGCGCGACGGGAATCTCGACGACGGCGAGCCGGTAGAAGAGGTCCTCGCGGAACTTGCCGGCGCGCGCGAGCTCGCGCAGGTCGCGGTGCGTCGCGGCGACGATGCGCGCCTGGATCTGCACGCGCCGCGTCGACCCGACCGGCTGGATTTCGCGGCTCTCGATCGCGCGCAGTAGCTTGGCCTGCAGCGACAGCGGCATGTCGCCGAGCTCGTCGAGGAAGATCGTGCCTTCGCCGGCGGTCTTGAGCAGCCCTTCTTTGTGCTCGGTGGCGCCCGTGAAGGCGCCCTTTGTGTGGCCGAACAGCTCGCTCTCGAGCAGCGGTTCCGGGATCGCGGCGCAGTTGATCGGCACGAACGGCGCCTTCGCGCGCGAACCGCGTTCGTGCACGGCGCGCGCGATCAGGTCCTTGCCGGTGCCACTCTCGCCCGTGATCAGCACGTGCGTCGGCAGCGACGCGACGCGGTCCACGGTCTCGAGCACCTTCCGGATCGAAGGACCTTCGCCGACGATGCTGTTCTTTGCCTCGGCGTCGACGGTCCGCCTGAGGTTGCGGTTCTCGAGCACGAGCCGCCGGTGTTCCGCGAGCCGCTGGACCTTGGCGATCAGCTCTTCGTGGCGGAACGGCTTGAGCAGGTAGTCGACGGCGCCGAGTCGCAACGCCTCGATCGCCGTGTCGAGCTCGCCGTGGGCGGTCATCAACATGACCATCGTCTCGGGGCTCGCTTCGGTGAGTCGCCGCAGCAGGTCGATGCCGCCGGAGCCCGGCATGCGCACGTCGGACAGGCAGAGGTCGAACGACTGCTGCTGTGCGAGACCGGCAGCGCTGTTGCCGTTGCCGGCGCCCTGCGTCGCGAAGCCCGCTTCCTGCAGGGCCTCCTCGAGCTCGGCGCGGATCGCGGGTTCGTCGTCGACGACGAGGATGCGGAACGTCACAGGCGTTCTCCGACTGGCAGCTCGAGCACGAATGCAGCGCCGTCGGTCACGCCCTCGTCGAGCGCCAGCGTGCCCGCGTGCTCCTGCAGGATCCGGTAGCTGACGGAGAGGCCGAGTCCGCTGCCGCTGCCGACTTCCTTGGTCGTGAAGAACGGTTGGAACAACCGCGAGCGCAGGTCGTGCGGTACGCCGGGGCCGTTGTCGTGGAACGTGAGGCGCAGCACGCCCGGTCCGGCGACCGAGCGGATCGTCAGGCGCGGCGGCCGATCGGGCGGGTTCTCGGCCATCGCGTCGAACGCGTTCAGCGCGAGGTTGATGCAGACCTGGGTCAGCTCGTCTTCGACGAGCAGGACGGCCGGCAGGTGTTCGGCGAGCTCGAATTGGATCTCGGCGTTGCGAGAGCGCTTGTCGTAGCGCACCATCTCGACCGCGCGGCGCGCGATCCCGTTGAGGTCGTGTTCGGCGCGCACGCCGCTCGGCGGGCGCGAGAGGTCGCTCATCTGGCGCACGATCCGCGCGATGCGGTCGATGTGCTCGCGGATCAACGTCAGCTTGTTCTGCGTGTAGTCGTCGCGCGTGCGCCGCTCGAGACTCTGGGCCGCCATCGACAACGCCATCAGCGGGTTGCCGATTTCGTGCGCGACACCCGCGGCGAGCACGCCCACGGCCGCGAGCTTCTCGGCGTGCCGGACCTTGTCCTGCAGCTGCTTGAGCTCGGTGACATCGGTGATCGTCGCGCGGATCAGCTGGCGACCCGCGGCGGGCAGCCGCGACAGGCGCGTCTGGCAGATGATCTCGTGGCCCGACGCGTCGACGTGTGTGAACTCGAAGACCGCCGTGCCACCCTCGAGCACCTTCTTGTGTTCGCACTCGACGACCTCGCACGAGGCGCGGCGGTCGGCCTGGCGCTCGGGGCAGAAATCGAGCGGCCCCATGGTCAGCAGCTTCTCGCGCGAGTAGCCGAACAGCTTCTCGGCAGGCGCGTTCACGTCGACGAAGCGATCGAGCTCGACGTCGAGCACCATGATCGCCTCGGGCGCGTGCTCGACGAGCGCGCGATAGCGTTCGGCGCTCTCCTGCAACGCCTGCTCGGCGCGTTGCAGGTCGGTGAGATTGATCTGCACACAGATCGCGCCGCGCGATTCCCCGGCGTCGTCGACCTCGGCGACGCTCGTGCTCAAGAGGTCGATCGTGCTGCCGTCCTTGCAGATGCCGCGAATGGGCATGTTCCGGATCACGATCTCGTTGTTGCGCTGGTTCTCTTCGATCGCCCGCAGCAGCCGTTCGCGCGAGTCGGGCGTGATGAACTGGAAGCCTTCCTTGCCGATGACCTCCTGCCGCGTGTAGCCGGTGGTCTGCAGCCAGAAGTTGCTGACGTCGCGCACGCTGCCGTCGGGGTCGAACGACATCAGCATCACGGGTGCCTGCAGGCAGAGGTTGCGGAACCGTTCCTCGCTCTGCTGCAGCTCGCGCTCCATGCGCTTCTTCTCGCTGATGTCCTGGCCCGTGCCCGCGGCGCGCACCGGCTTGCCCGACGCGTCGCGGAACACTTCGCCGCGGCCGAAGATCGTGCGCACCTGGCCGTCGTGCCGCACGATCCGATGTTCGAACGCGAACGCGCCACCGCGTCGCAGCGCCTGTTCCATCACGACGCGCGCCATGGCGCGGTCCTCGGGATGCACGAGGTGCAGGTAGTTCTGCAGCGACGTGCCGAACTCGGCCGGGCCGGTGCCGTAGATGCGGCACAACTCGTCCGACCATTCGATCCTGTCGCCCGGGATGTCCCACTCCCAGCTGCCGATGTTGCCGATGCGCTGGGCCTCGGCGAGACGCGCTTCGCTGCGCTCGAGCTGCTGCTCGATGCGGCGCTGCTCGGTGACGTCGTGGCCGGTGACGAGCGTCGTCGGCTGGCCCTCGAACATCACGACGTCGATCGAGTAGTCCATCCAGATCACGTGTCCGTCGGCGTGGACGAGCCGTTCGCGCACGCGCTTTGGTTGCGGCATGCCGGCGGCGCGCGCGCGCCCGCGCGCGATCGCCCGCGGGCGGTCGTCGGCATGCACGACCTCCCAGAAGTCGCGGTCGACGAACCACTGGCGCGGGTAGCCGAGCAGCGCACAAGCCGCCGGGTTCGCGTAGATGATCTTGCCGCCCCGGATCAGCGCGATCAGCGACGACAGCGTCTCGGCGAGGGCCTGGAAGTCGGCGGATCCGTATCGGACGGCTGGTTGGGCCTGGGTTTCAGGGTTCACGGTGATTCGGGGCCGGTTGCCAATGCAACTCGCTTGCCAATGGTAGCGCGCGGTGGCGCCCAGGGTCTGCGGCGGCACGGAATGCCGGAACTGGAACGGAGTCGCGGGCCGTGTTCCGTTTCCCGAACGCGCCACGTGGGGGCCTTGCCCGGCTCACCCGCGCTCGGCGTATGGCGGCAACACCTGCAGCCGTTCGTCCTCGACGGCGCCACCGGTCGTGAAGTGGTAGATCGTGCGCAGATCGTCGCTGACGATGCCGAGCACTTCGTGCACCGCCGAATCGAAGAAGCAGCCGATTCCGGTCGCGCGCAGGCCGCTGGCCTCGGCCTCGAGGTAGAGCAGCTGCCCGATCGCGCCGGCTTCCCAATGCAGCATGCGCCAACCCCACGGCCCGATTGTCTCGAGGGTCGGCGCGAATTCGGCGAGCATCGCGACCGCAAACGCCGAGTCGGCGGCGATCGCCTGGCCGCAGCTGACCGTGCGGGCCGCTTCGCGGCAGTCGATCGGCAACAGCAGGAACAGCGGCAGCGACGCCGGAATGCCGCCCGGTCGTTCCCACAGGAACTCGGCCCGCATGCGCGAACGCAACCACTGCGGGTCCTGGCCCCCGCGCACGAGGCAGTAGAAGCCCGGCGCGAGGCCCGCGATGCGGTGTACGAACAGCAGCAGGTGCACGCGACCGCGCCACGGCAGCGCCTGCAGCGGCGGCGAACGCGGATCGACGACGCGTAACAGCGTGGCGCAGAAGCTCGCGACGTCGCTGCCCGTTCGCCCGTCCATCGCGACCGCGCTGCGCCGCTGGTGGAACAGCACGCGGCTGTCGGCATCGGGGGCTCGCGGCAGGAGGTCGCGAGGTGCTGCTGGTCGATCCCAGAAGAGCGCTGGTGGCTTCGCGAGCAGGCGCGTTGCGTCGATCGCCTCGTCGATCGCGGGCCAGTCGTGGTGATCGCGGCTCAGCGGGTCCGGCGTGCCATATCGAGGCAGGGCCCCGAGTGCCTCGACGGCGTTCTTTGCGATGGCGAACGAGCGCGCCCACGGCGACGTCGGTTCGATGTCGCGATGCACGACGAGCAGCGCGTCGGGATGTTCGGCCTCGGGGCCGCGCTGGTCGTCGATGCCGAGCAGCACCGCGAGCTCGGCGTCGGGCACCGGCAGCAGCGTCGTGCGCCAGCCGAGTGCTCTGGCGGCAAGACCGAGCGCGCCGATCGCGTGGCCGAGGTCCTGCATGCAGTAGCGGTAAGCGCGTTCGCCGTATTTCCACGACTCGCGCCACGGGATCGAGGTGAGGCCGACCAACATCGCACCGTCGGGCAGGCCCGTGGTGATCGCCTGCCACAGCGCTGGCGGAATCTCGGCGCGCCGTTCGAGCGCGTGCTCGCGCACTGCGTAGTGGCTCAGCGTCGCCAGCTCGCACAGACCCGGCACCGCGCCGGCGAGCAGGTAGGCTTCGGTGGGGTGCAGGTTGCCGCTGCTCGGATTCACGCGCAGCGCCCAGCGTGTATCGCGGTGTTGCTTCCACGCGGACAGCGCAAGGCTGTCCTGGAACAGGCGCCCTATCGAAGCCAGGTCGACGGCGGCGGCAGGCGGCGTGTCCGCGTCCGGCGGCGCGAACAACGCTGGATACCGCGGCTGGCCATCGGGTGCGGAGAGCGGCAGCAGGTGCCGCGTCGCGCCGCCGTAGCGACGGTATGGATCGGGCTGATTGGCCCAGTCCAGGTAGCCCATGGCAGCGGCGAATCGATGCAGGTGGTGCTGGGTCCGCTCGTGATAGTCGCGGATGGCCCGCACGCGGTTCATGCGCGTGGATGCTAGTGCACGGTCGGTGAGAGTGGCGCAGCTTGCCGCGGTCTCGCCGCGGCGCTACGTTCGCGCTTGGTGAGATCCTCCGCCTCCTGAGAACGCCGCTCGCCCCCGCGAGCGGCAGATCCCGTAGCCGCCCTGCCACGATCGGCCCGGTCGATCGCGCGGCATGGCTTTCGGTTCGATCCCAGGTTCTCGAGACGGAGTGATTCCATGGCACGAGAGGAGCAGGACAAGGCCCGGATGCGCGAACGGGCCGCGCGGATGATGCGTCATTGGTTGGATCGCGAGGAGGAGCAGAGGCGCCAGCAGGAGGCCAAGAAGAGACGCGCCTCGCAAAGGCACGCGCGGCCGAGGCCGGGCCGGCATTGGGACGAGGACGACGACGCGGAAGGGTTCGAGAAGATGCAAAAGAGCGGTGCTGCGTCGCAACGCGCCGGCATCGCCCAACGCGACACCGCCGACCTGCCGCGTGCGGTCGTCGTCGCACTGCATCACGGGCGCGTCGATCTCGACACGGGGGCTTCGGCGCGGATCGCGGCGCGGTTGTTCGGCCCCGGGTTCCAGCTCGCGGTCGGGGACGAGGTCGCGTTCACGACTACCGACGGACCACCGCGCATCGAGGCACTGCTGCCTCGGCGCAGCTGGCTCTGCCGGCCCGACCCCGGCAACAACCATCGCGACCTCGTGCTGGCAGCCAACGTCGACGTCGCGGTGATCACCGTCGCGGTCGCCGAGCCGCCGCTGCGACCCGGCCTGATCGATCGCTTCCTGCTCGCGCTCGGCAGCGGAGGCGTTGCGCCTGCCATCTGCGTGAACAAGGTCGACCTCGTTGCCGACGCGACGGAGGTCGATCGGGTGCTGGCACCCTATGCCGAGCTGCAGGTGCCGGTGTTCGCGTGTTCTGCTGCTGTGGGTTCGGGACTGGCTTCGTTGCGCGCCCACCTCGCCGGCAAGACGTGTGTGTTCGTCGGCCATTCCGGCGTCGGCAAGTCGTCGCTGCTGAACGCGCTGGACCCGGACGGGGGACGTCAGGTCGGTTCCGTTCGCCACGACGGCAAGGGCAACCACACGACTTCCTGGTCGAGCATGCGGCGGCTGGAAGACAGCACGAGGATCATCGACACGCCGGGGATCCGCGCGCTGGGCCTCGAGCGCCTCGATGCCGAACAGGTGCGTGGTGGTTTCGCGGAGTTCGCAGCCGCGGGCCGTTGCCGCTTCGCGGACTGCGGCCACCGCGACGAACCCGACTGCGCCGTGCGCGCCGCCGCAGCCGCGGGTTGCATCAGTCAGGCTCGCTACGCTTCGTATCTGCGCATCCTGCAGAGCCTCGAACCGTGACGCCAGATGCAGACGGCGCAACGCTCACTTCCTGACCGAAGTTGCGGCGCGGGGCAAGCCTGTAGCGACGGCGTGCAACGTGTGTGCACACGCAGCTCGTGCGCATACGCCGGGGAGCCAAGCCAAACATTGGCGCGATTGCGGGCCTGCTTTCGTTTATGCGTTCGTGACTGGTTCCGCCCCTGTTTCAATGGTATGCCGGGTCAAAGGTCCCGGGCCCCACGGGTATCTCCACAAGGACGCGTGTGGACAGAACCGACGTCAATGCGATCCTGGCCCGCCTCAAAGACGGCGAGGTGACGGCCAAGGCGCAGCTGTTCGACATCGTGTATGGCGAGCTGCGATCGATGGCTCGTTGCGTCCTCGCGGGCAATTCTGGCCTGCTCGGTGCGACGAGCCTGGTCCACGAAGTCTACCTCAAGCTGTTCCGGGACGACGCGCACGACTGGACGGACCGCTCCCACTTCCTGGCCACGTCGGCGCGCGCGATGCGACAGGTCGTTGTCGACCGCGTGCGCTTCGTGGAATCCGACAAGCGCGCGGGCAACCACGTTTCCCTCAGCGAGTCGAACCAGCCCCTTGGCGTGAGTGGATCGAACCTGCTGGCGCTGGACGAGGCGCTGCGGCGTTTGGAGGCGCTCGATCCCGAACTCGTGCATGTCGTCGAGATGCGCTTCTTCGCGGGCTACGGGATTGCCGACGCGGCGCGCATCCTCGACGTCTCTCCGCGCACCGTCGTGCGCCGGTGGGAGATCGCGCGCGCCTGGCTGGCCAGGGAGCTGGCTGATGCCTGATCCGAGCTGGCAGGACGTTCGCAAGGTGCTGGAACGTTGCCTCGATCTGCCCGAGGAGCAGCGGGCAGGGTTGCTCGACGAGGTGTGTGCGAACGACACGATGCTCCGCGGGGAGGTCGAATCACTGCTCGCGGCGGGTGCCAAAGGCGTGGACTGGCTCGACCGGCCGTCCGTCGATCTGGACGCGCGCGCGGGTCACCGGCTCGGCAAATACACGATGATCCGCGAGATCGGCCGTGGTGGCATGGGGGCCTCGGTGTGGCTCGCCCGCGACGAGATCTTCAGCCGCGACGTGGCCCTCAAGATCGTCAGCGAAACGGCGTCGATGTCCGCACAGGAGATCGAGCGTTTCGAGCGCGAGATAAGGAGCGCGGGCAAGCTCACGCATCCGCACGTCGTCCGGGTCTTCGACGAAGGCCGCACCCAGACCTCGCGCTTCTTCGCGATGGAGTACGTGCCCGGTCACGACGTGGCCAGGGAGATCCTGTTGCAGGCAGGACGGCGAGTTCGCGCTGCCTGAGTTCGCTACCTCTGCGTACATCCCCGCCGTCGCGCGTCTCTGTGCCGATGTCGCGGAGGCTCTCGAGCATGCACATTCCCAGGGCATCGTGCACCGCGACGTGAAGCCGAGGAACCTGCTGCTCGATCGAGAGGGCCGCGTCTACATCTCCGACTTCGGCCTCGCCCGCGACAACCGCTTCGGCGCGATCTCGCAAAACGGCGCGATCATGGGAACGCCGTACTACATGAGCCCGGAGCAAGCGCGGGTGCTCAGTGCGGCTCCGGTCGACCATCGCACGGACGTCTATTCGCTCGGCGTCGTGCTCTATGAGTTGTTGACGTTGCGCCGGCCATTCGAAGGCCGCACCAGCGACGAAGTCCGCGCGCGCATCCAGTACGACAACCCGAAGCCCGTGCATCGGTTGAATGCGCGCGTGCCGGTGGATCTCGCCACCATCTGCCACGGGGCGATGGAGAAGGACGCCGGAGCCAGATACGCGTCGGCTGCGGCGATGGCCGAGGACCTGCGGCGGTTCCTCTCCCACGAGCGGATCCTGTTTCGTCCACCGCCGTGGTGGCGCCGCACTGTTGACGGCGCGCGCCGGCATTGGGTCGGACTCGCGGCGGTCGCGTGCCTCGCAAGCGTGATGGGATTGACGAACTGGTGGGCGAAGAGGGAGGGGGCGCGCCAGCATCTCGCCGGGCTCATGGCCGAACTGTCGGTGTTGGAGCCGGCCGCACTCGACGGGCAGACCACGCCGCAGCTTCTGGACGGGTACCGAACCCTGCGTGACCTCGACGCCGCCGGCTACGTTGCAACGGAAAGCGAAGCGACGCATCTCGACGCGCTCCGGCGTGCCTTCGCGGATTTGGAGCGGCGCATGATCGAGACGGGTGAGGCCCTGTCCGGCAACAAGGACAAGATCGCCACCGAGGGCCTGGCCTTGGCTGACGAGCAGGTGCTGAGCGGCATCATCAAGCTCCAGAGCGCGGCGCTGATCTTCGGCCGCCCCGATTTGATGCAGAGAATCCCTGAGAATCCCTTCAAGCCGCGATTGACGGTGACTGTTCGCGACGGTGCGGGGCGCGATCTCGCGGGAAAGGTCGGATACCGCGTGATCGACCCGGTCACGGGTCAGCCCTCGGTGTTCGAGAAGCTCGGTGTGCTTCCGATCAAGGCGCTGGCAGTGCCCTACGGCTATCTGCGGATCGTGGCAATGATCGACGGCATTGGCATTCGCGAGTTCACCCGGTACTTCCGGCGCGGTGGGGAAGAGGTCGTGGTCGAACACGTGGTGCGCGCCGAGCAACAGGACGTGACCCGCATGATCCCGATCGACGGCGGCGTGCTCGAACTGCACGACGCCGGGTGCCCGATGTCCGGGATCAACAACCGGAAACTGACGATCGAGCCGTTCCTGCTCGATCGTTACGAGGTCAGCAACGCTGACTATCGGAAGTTCCTGCAGGCCAAACCCGATGCCGCGGTGCCGCTATACTGGGCGCAGATAGCTGCCGGGTCGGAGCAGGACAAACTGCCCGTCGTGATGATCAGCTGGCAAGACGCGCTCGCGTATGCGGAATGGGAAGGAAAGCGATTGCCGACGCACGCCGAGTGGGCGTTTGCCGCGCGCGGTACCGAAGGCAGACTCTTCCCGTGGCCGAATGCGGTGCCGGGTGTCTACCTTGGCAACACGAAGCAACCGTACGAGGCGATGATGTCATACTCGCGCCAGGTGGAAGCGTACTTGGAGCGCGCGAGCGATGTCACGAGCCATCCCGACGCAGCGACGGCGTCAGGGCTGTTTCACATGCTGGGCAACGTGGCCGAGTGGACCGAGAGCCTCCAGCCTGAGCTTCACGCTGGTGTGTTTCAGCCGCGCTACTACTCGCGGGTCGTGATCGGCGATCCGTGGTACGCGGCAAGCATCACTAACCGACCCGGCAACTTGGCGACAATCGAGACCAGGGGGGATTCGTCTGGTTATGCGTGCTACTGGATCGGGTTTCGGTGCGCGCGATCACGGTGAGGAGAAGCAGGACGCTTGCACCATGGGAAGCGATTGTGATGACAACACCATCCCCGCTGCCTGCCGGCACCTGAGAGCCTGAGAGAGAAAATGATTCTCGGCCGGTGAGAGTGGAATGAGATACCGGCCAGTGGCCCGACGGCCTTGGTAGCCTACCCGACGTCGCCTCGGAGGTTGTCGCGAGCGACTCGTCGGCTCACTTCGGCGTCCTTCTCAGAGGGTCGCAGCATTCTCGCCGATCCACAGCAGAACGTTGTAGGTGATGGCCATCCAGAGCCCGACCATCAGCGTCTTCTCGATCCCGCGCACTGGCAGGTGGCGTAGACCTCGGTGCTGTCGGAGGTCGGCGTTCGTCCGCTCGGATGTCGACGCACGCTCTCGGTAGATCTCCATCGCCTGCCCGGTGCCCATGCGCTTGCGCCACGCGGCGACCTGCGCGTCGTCGTTCTTCTTGGGTTGGTGAGGATCGATCTCCGACGACCGCGGGTGCGGCACCGGCACGTAGACCTTCACGCCCTTCTGGCCCGCACCCTGGATGTCGGACAGGTCGGTGTAGCCACCGTCCGCGAGCCATTCCTTCGGCGTCTTGTCGGTGCGCCGCTCGACCTCGTCGATCATCGGCACCATCTGCCCCGCGTCGCTGCCGCTGTTGGTCACTCCCACGCCGACGATTGCCCTGGTGTCGGTGTCGACGGCGAACTGCATGTTGAACGCCGGGCGATAACCGCCGTCGGCCATTCGCATGACGCGGGACTCGGGGTCGGTCGTCGAGGCCCGCGGCGGTTTCGCTTCTTCCTTGCGAGCCCTTTCTGCCTGCCTCGCCTCCAGCGCATTCAGCTCGTGCATGGCCTTGCGCACGCGCTTTTCGCGCTGGCGCGCCGCACGAGCGGCCGACTCCTTCATCTTGTCCGTGCGCGTCGGGTCGTCCTTGTCGATCAGCTTCTTGGTGTGCTGCACCTGCTCACGCGCCGCCTTCAGACACTCTCCGAGCGCTTCAGCGCGACGGAACGAAGCGGCGCCAGCATTCGCGCGAACTCGGACTCCGTCCTGGGACACGCGATAGAGCTTCACGAGCCCCTGGTGCGTCAGCACCCCGAGCACTCGCGTCAACAGATCGTCCAACGCCTTGCTGTGGCCGATCCGGAAGTCGCTCAGCGTGTGTTGGTTGACCTGCACACCGCCGCAGATCCAGCGGTAGGCGTCGTCTCGTTCGCACAGACGCTCGAGTTGACGCGCGCTTCCCACTCCTTCGCTCGTCGCGAACAGCCACAGCGAGATCAGCATCGCAGGATCGGTTGCGGGGCGACCGGGCTCACTGCCACGGGAACGGATGCTCTCGTAGAAGAGATCCAGATCCATCTCCTCGATGAACTTCACGATCGCGCGCGCGCGATGATCCGGCGGGATCAGTTGGTCGAACGTCTGCGGGCGGAAGAGCGACTGACGGCGATCCGGTCGCTTCACCCGAGCTTCCCCGTCGACCTTCTTCGTCGACTTCGCATCGCCTGCGCCATCAAGATCGCCGCCGAACAACGTCGTGCCGCCCATGCCGTTATCTACGCACAATGAGCGGCTCGCGGCTAAAGGACGAGGGGATTCCTTCTCACGCTCTGAGCGATCATCCCACCGCAGCAACGCTCGATATCTTCGACCGCCGTCGCGAGCGCATCGAGGAGATCGAGCAGGAGGAAAACGCGAGGCTCGAGGAGCCAGGACCAGATCCATCCCCCAAGGCGCCGCAGATGTGGTTCTTCTACGAACTGGACCGGAGCACCAACCCGGACCGCTTGAAGGGCGCCGAGAAGCGGAGGATGCACGCGCTGACTCATCTGCTGCGGGTTCGCCTCAAGGATCGCGCGCGGGCGAAGGTGCGTGGCCTGCGCTTTCTCGAGAGCAGGCCAGATTGCGATGAGACTCACATCACGGCGCTGCGCGCGGCACAACTGCTCGCGGCCCTGATCGTGAAGGCGTTCGGTGACATCAACACGCCGGCCAACCTGAAGAAGCTCGACGAGTGTTTCGAGAACTTCGTGTGCGGGGACCTTGCTCTCGGAGGCATCGACAACGAGCTGCAGCGCCACGGGGAACCGGACGGGATCAACTACCTGCTGTTCGCCCAATTCGCGCTGTATCTGAGCGACCACGACCCCGATGAGCAGCGGCGCATCGTCTGGACGCGGGCGCTGGCGACGTTCGTTCGCACGAGCGAGATCTTCTTGGACCTCTATTGGAGTGGCGGCCGCCGGACCTGGTCGAGCTACGGATTCGCGTGGCGCAACGGCCGCGAGTTCCCTGCCGAGAAGCGCGAACGTCTGCGCAGGGCCTACGCCGAGGTATCGCCGGCAGGCAACGCAGCCCTGGGTGAGAGATTCAACCTGCTTTGCGCTTTCGCATTGTGTGACGACATCAGCTGCGAGGTCCACCAACCAGAAGGACGTGAAACATGAGCCTGATCGCAATCGAACCCACGTGTTCCAACGACAGTGGCAAGAAAGTCACTCCTCAGGGTGACGCTGCAACGTGCTACGCGCTGTTCAGTCAAGAGCTGCCGGCGACCGTGACCGAGTCGCAGGATCTCGACCAGCAGAACTACTACCTCTACCTCGCTGCCCGAGATGCGGGTGAGGATGCCCAGCAAGATGCGGGATGGCCGGCGGGCTACTCGATCGAAACGAACACGGTGGTGTTTTCTCGTCAAAGCAGCACCGGTTGGGATGACACGATCCCCGGATGTGCGCTGGCTCTCCACGACGCGGGTGGCACTCCGCTGTACTACTTTGGTGCGCAGACCGTTTGAGCCGGAAGACCAGCTCTGGCTCGCGTTGCTACTCGGTTGCTCGAACGAGTGACCGGGTGCGGGAGCCGAGACTGGCGACGATCCGCCCGCGGAAACGAGCATGTGCGCATGCCCAAGGTCTCCCGTCTCGCCGCCGCTGCAACCGGCCTGCTCGCAGGCTGCAGTTCCCTGCACTACGACCTCGCGTCGGTCCCCTATCCCGTGAGTGCGTCGCCGGCCCCGCCGAACGCGGTCGCCGAGCCGTTCACCGCGACGGGCAAGTCCGTGCTCTGGGTGCACGGCCTCTTCGGCGAGAGCCAGGCGGACGTCGCGGGACTGCTGCGTGAGTCATGCGGCTCGTGCGAAGGCGTCGCCGACTTCCGCGCCTCCTCGGCCACGTCGTTCCACGACTGGCTCGTCACGCATCTGACGCTCGGGTTCGTGCGCATGAAGACGACCACGATCACGGGGCGGCGCATTCGCGAAGGCGCCGTGACAGCGCCGCGCTGTTCCTGCGTCGATGGCGCGTGCTTCTGCAACGGGGGGTGGCATCCGCCTCGCCGCGCCGCCATCCTGCGGGCATGAACAAGCTCTGGTCGTTGCTCGTCGCCGCTTCCTGGCTCTTCGTTCCCGCGTGCGGCGACAGCGCGGTCGGCACCTACGAACTCGACAAGGTCGAGCTCAAGAAGACCATCGCGGCGGGGGCCGAGGGCCCCCCCGACAAGGCTGCGCTCGACACCATGGTGGGCAGGTGGTCCGTCACGCTCGTGCTCAAGGAGGAGGGCGGGATGCGCATGGAGATGAACATGCCGCCGATGGACGCGATCTCGACGATCGGCACGTGGAAGCTCGAAGGCGACATGTTGACGCTGAACTTCATCACCGACGGCAAGGGCGATCCGAAGACATGCAAGTACACTGCCGGCGTCGTCACCTACGTGGACGAGAGGGGCGGCAAGAAGGTAGACATGCTCCTCCGCAAGAAGTGACGCGCGATGAGCTCGCCGCACACAGGCTCTGGCAAGCACGGGTTCACGATCCCCAGATCACCTTCGTGACCTGGGCTCTGCCGCGGCGCGGCACGTCCGTGGTCACAGGCAACGCGTTCATCGCTGCGCTCCCTCGGCCACGCCTTCCTCGATCCACCCGCCGCCCAGCGCCGCATACAGGCGCACCATGGCCTGCACGGCGGCGAGCCGGTTGCGCGCGCCGTCGAGCTCGGCCTGCAGCAGCCCGCGCGACCTCGGCTTCGTAGCGCTCCTTCGCCCCGAGCCAGCTCGCGCGCTTCTGGTCGTGCAGCATGCCCGACACCGCGCCCGACTCGACGACGCGTCCGTAGCGGCGTGACTCGGTCTCGGCGCGTTCCATCGTGATGCGCGCGCTGCGCACGTCGGGCGTGTGCTCGGGATCGAACGCGCTACCGCGAAGTTCTTCGCAAGCGTCACGCGCCATCGGACTTGCGTGGCATTCGCGCCGTTCGCGGCGGCGTCGCGGCTCGTGGCGATCCTTCGCCAACGTGTACGAGAATCGACAGGGTCTGGCGATGGATCGCCAACCACGGCTGGAACGCTCGCACCCCTCGTTCTGCGCGCAAACCCTTGAGTCTGGTTCCGTTCCAGGAATCTGGCGCCCGTGGCACGGCGCTCGCTTCAGGGCGCGAGTTGCCGCCACGCGTTCCGGTTTCGGTTCGTTCGAGCGGGTGCTCATTCCCGCTCGGCGGTCCCTCGCGGCGCGCCGGCAATCGTTTCCGAGGAGATCGTCATGGACATCGTCGTGTTCGAAGGTTCGCAGCAGTGGTCGGCCGTGTTTCGCGTGTTGCGCACGGCCGTGGATGGGGGGCGGCCCCTGAGCCCCGAGGGCACAGCATTCCTGCGTGCGTACGCGCGCATCGCCGGTTTCGAGCAGCCGCTCGACGCGCTCACGCAGATCGAACCCGCCGTCGTCGCGCGCGAATGGATGAACGCGCACCAGCGCAAGCGGCTCGTGCAGCTCGCCGCCGTCGCGGCGCTGGTCAAGGTGCCGGTGCGGCTCACGGCCGTCGCGTTCGTGCAGCGCCTCGCCGACGCGCTCGCGATCTACGATCCCGTGTTGCCGGTGCTCGCGGCGGTCGCGCGCGGTCGTCACTTCCGCGCGCGGTTGCTCACGATGCGACGGCTGATGCGCGTGATGATCAAGGAGGCCTACACGAGTGAAGGTGTGCTCGGCCCGGTGCGCATGCTCGGCGCGATGTTCCTGCGCCTCGCCGTCAACAAGGGGCGCCTGTGGTCATACAAGCGGCTCGGACTGTTGCCGGAAGGCACGCTCGGCCGCGAATACTGGATGCACCTCACGTCGCGGCGCTTCGGGCTCCCCGGCGAACGCGGTGGCATCCCGGAGTCGATCGCATACCACGACGTCGGCCACGTGCTGACCGGCTACGGCATCGACCCCGAGGGCGAGATCCAGCAGGGTGCGTTCCAGGCCGGCAACCGGCGGCAGGACGGCTTCGTGTTTCTGCAGTTCGTGCTGCTGCACTTCCATCAGGGCGTGAAGGTCACGCCGGTCGCGGACGCATCGACCGGGTTGTTCGATCCCGCGCGCGTGCTCGGCGCCGTGCATCGCGGCGCGCGCTGCCACGTCGACATCACGCACCAGGGCGCGAGCCGAGTGGACGCTGGGAGCAAGGGAGTTCTCGCGGTCCGCGCGATCGCGGGTCGACACAACGTAGCCACGCTCGCCCGCGGCCCGGCAACCAATCCAGGTCTCTGCCTCCCTTGCCGAACTGCTCCTGGACCAAACTGATGGTTTGCGTGGACACGGCACCGGGAAGCACAAGCAACTGGGGGCACGTGCGCAGGCACACGCAACCCAGAGTGCCATGTCCACGCAAACCATCAGTTCCGGACGATGGCTCGGTGCCTGCAGTTGAATCCTGGCGCAAGCACTGGCGGGTAGACTCACCGTAGCTCGGCGTCCCGGCACACATTCACGCCAACCGGTTGGGCCGCAAAGGAACCTCGTATGCAATCTCTTTCGATCCGTGTCCTGATCCTCGCCATCACCCTCCCCGTCGCCGCGCCCGCCCAGTCCGACCAGACGGGACAGCGCCTCAAGGAGGCCAAATTGACGTTGGTGGAAGCGATCCAGAAGAGTGTGAAAGAAGCGGGGGCGGAAGCCGGTCCCGTGGTGCCGTTCAAGGCGGAGTTCGAGATCGACAAGGGCAAGGCCGTGTTCTCGATCGATCTGGCCCAGGGCAACAAGACGCTCAACGTCGTCCTCGACGCGAGCGATGGCAGCGTCGTCGAGAAGGAAACCGAGGACGGCGATCACACGGCGCTGGCCGCCGCCTGCAAGGTGCCACTCGCGAAGGCGATCGATGCGGCCCTCGCCAAGACCAAGGGCCACGCGATGGAAGCGACGCTGCGGCTCGCCGCCGGCAAGCCCGTGATCGACGTCGTGGTGTTCGACGGCAAGCTCGCCGCCACCGTCTGCGTCGACGGCCTGGCCGCTGCCGTGATCGCCGGCAAGGCCGCGGAGGTCGTCTCGCCGCAGGGTGGCGAGGAGAAGAAGTGGACCGACGTCTTCCACACCACGCCGGACGAGTTCACCTCGACCGGCAGGAGCACGTTCATGATCCTCGAGCCTGGCTACACGCTCACGTTCCAGGGCAAGGAAGGCAGCAAGACCGTCGAACTCGTGGTCAGCGTGATGGACGAGACCAAGAAGGTCGACGGCGTGGAGACGCGCGTCGTCGAGGAGCGTGAGAGCGCAGACGGCAAGTTGATCGAAGTGTCGCGCAACTACTTCGCTATCTCCAAGAAGACCGGCAGCGTGTTCTACTTCGGCGAGGACGTCGACATGTACAAGGACGGCAAGGTGCACAGCCACGAGGGCGCATGGCTCGCGGGCCAGAACGGCGCGCGCAGCGGGGTGTTCCTGCCCGGCATCGCGTTGCTCGGCGCGCGCTTCTACCAGGAGATCGCGCCCGAGGTCGCGATGGACCGCGCCGAGATCATCAGCCTCAGCGAGACAGTCGACACACCGGCAGGCAGGTTCGAGCGCGTGATGAAGTACGAGGAGACGACGCCACTCGAGAAGGCCAAGGAGTACAAGTGGTTCGCCCCGGGCGTCGGCCTGATCCAGGACGCTGACCTGAAGCTGGTCAAGATCGAGAAGTGACGCCCCGCACGCGGGTCACTTGGCCGGCAGGCGTTCGCCGAGCGCGTCGGCGATGCGGCTCGCGGCGGGAGGATCGAGGTTGACGAGCACGGCGACGATGTACCCCGAGTCCGGATAGATGCGCAGCTCGCCGTTCATGCCCGGCGCGCCGCCGCCGTGGCCGAACCACCGCACTCCGTCGGCGACCGTGTCGAAGAACCCGTAGGCGTACTTGGAGGATTCACCTCGCGTCGCGACCTTGCCCGTGGTGACGAGTTCGGTGTGCTTGCCATCGAGCAGCTTGTGGCCGAGCAGCGCCTGGGCGAACCGGACGAGATCCTCCACGGTCGAGTAGCCGCCGCCAGCGGAGGTGCCGCGCCAGGGCAGCGTGTCCGTGTTCGGCTTCCAGCCGTCGGGGCTGCGCATGTAGCCGGTCGAGCGCCCCGGGACGTCCTCGTTCTCGGCGAGGGAATCGGTGCGCGTCATGGCGGCGGGCTCGAAGACGTTCTTGCGCACGTACTCGTAGTAGCTCTGGCCGCCGACCTTCTCGACGAGCAGGCCGAGCAGCAGGAAGCCGTAGTTGCTGTACGACCAGCGGCTTCCTGGCTCGAACTGGAGCGCTCGTTCGCCGTAGAGCGCGAGGTAGTCCGCGAGCTCGCGCAACTCCTTGCGCTTCTCCTCGAACTGCGGGCCGAAGATGTCGCCGGTCCCGCCGGTGTGCGTGAGCAGGTGGTGGATCGTGACCTTCGATGCGACGTCGTGGTTCGGGTACTCGGTCAGGTGTGTGCCGAGGGAATCGGTGAAGGCGAGCTTTCCCGCTTGCGCGAGCTGCGCGGTCGCGACCGCCGTGAACATCTTGTTCATGGAGCCGATGCGGAAGCGCGTGTCGACGCGGTTCGGCTCCTTGCGTTCGCGGTCGGCGAGCCCCCAGGCGCCGGAGAAGACTGTCTTTCCGCCCTTCGCCAGTGCGACGGCGCCAGAGAACCGGTCGGCGGCGACCGCTTTCTCGATCGTCGAGCGCAGCAGGGTGATCGCTTCCTCCTCGGTCAGCCGCGGCGGCGGCGGGATGTCGGCGGGACGCGGGATGACGTTGATGCGGAACCCGCTGAACTTGTGGGGTTCCGCGGCTTCCACCTCGAGCTCGAACCGACCGTAGGTGCTCGAGTCGCGCTCCTTGACGATGCCGGCGAGCTTCGTCGGAGCCGACGCGTCCTCGACCTTCACGAGGTCGAAGCCGCCAGTCATGTCGCGGAACTGCATGGCCCGCGCGCGACCGGACGGATGGTTCGCTTCGAGGAAGTCTTCGAGCGGCTTCTTCTCCCCGCGATTGAACAGGTCGAACCAACGCGTGAACTGGCGGCCTGCCGGGGTCTCGGGCACCTCGACCTGCGCAGGTGATGGAACGGCCAGAGCAAACACAAACACGAGGAGGGCGGGTGTTCTCATGCGCTGATCTTCACGGTAGTTGGGCGATACTCGCAAGCGGCTGGGGTTTTCGCGGTGCGAGGTCCGTGAGGCCGCCGCGCGTGCCCCGAACTGCGGGCCGCGGCGGCGGGTCACAGCAGCGCCAGCACGGCCCAAAGGAACGTCGACGACGCAGGCGAGGAAGAGCTCCTGGCCGAACAGCGGGTTGCCGACCCGCACGTGCGTCGCGAAACTCCGCCGCTGCCCCGGCAGCTGGCAACCGTGCCGCGCCGCTCATGGCGACCGCGTGGGTTGAATGTGAGCGTGTCGCGAGCGCGCGTGCGCCTGTGCCTTCTCGGGTGGATGATCCAGAGGTGAAGACAATGGGCGTCGACCTCGCCTCCGCCGCCAAACGCACTGCGACGTGCGTGATCGAATGGGCCGACGGCCGGGCGTCCGTCAGGGAACTCGTGGTCGTCGCTGATGACGACGCGATCACCTCGCTCGCTGCGCATGCCGACGCTGTGGGGATCGACGCGCCGTTCGGATGGCCTGCACCGTTCGTGGAACTGCTCACCGGGAAGCCGCGGCTGGACGAGTGGACACACAAGCAGCGAGACGCATTGTGCTTTCGCGAGACGGATCACTACATACGAAGGGAAACGGGACGTTGGCCGCTCAGCGTGTCGTCGGACCGGATCGGCGTGGTCGCGATGCGATGCCGCGGGCTCCTGCAGCGGCTTCGCGAGGCAGACCCGGCCGCACTCAAAGCGGTTTTCGAGGTGTATCCCGCTGCGGCGCTTCGCCGGTGGGGCTTGGTCGACAGGAGCTACAAGGGCGCGAAACGGCGCGCGGCGCTCGTGCAACTCGTCGGGAAGCTGAGCGCTGTTGCTTCCTGGCTCGACGTGCCTGCCGAACACGGCGAATTGCTCCGAAGTTCGGACGACGCGTTCGACGCCCTGGTTGCGAGTCTCGTTGCGCGGGCGGCACGGGTTGGCCTCACGGACGAGTTGCCGGACGACTCGTGCACTCGGAGCGAGGGCTGGATCGAGTTGCCGAAGGAGGGTTCCCTGTCGGCGCTCGCGATGTGAGCGCGCGAAGTTTGCGAGGCGGCCGGCGTGGCCCGACGAACCACTGGCGGTCTGCGGCGCGAATCTGCGCCTCTCCTCGCCGGAAGGTCAGGGCTTCTGTCAGATCAGCACTACTCCAGGAAGCGAGCATCTGCTTCTGACTCTTCCCCAGTGCTGCAGGAAGGCGATCGCCTCGCGCTGTAGCCCCGTCTTCTGCGGCGCAGGTCGAGGGGGGCAGACGCCCGCAAGCGAGGAGTACGATCGAGCTCCGAGCGCCGCGGCGCGCGGTCCGGTCCGTTCGCGAGCCGAACGGGAGTTCGGCGGCCCGTTCCGCCCCAGACTCCCGCGGCCGGCCGCGCGGGCTCGCGGCGACCGCCTCAGCTGATTGCTCTCGTGCTGCAGGTGCTCATTGCGGTCGCGAGCGGTCGGTGAGTGTGTGACAACTGAGTCCCCTCCGAGCTGGGTCGAAGTAATAGGTTTCCACTGTCTCGCCCGCTGCTGCAGTACGCTCCCGTCCACGTCCAAGTCCCCGTCGCCCCCCGTCGACTCAGGGCTTGACAAGCGGGTTCATCGAGTCGGACGATTCCGGCACTCAGTCCTCGCGGTTGCGCCCTGCGCGCGACTGCCCTCTCTTGCATCCGGGGTTCTCCCATGCGCCTCGACCTCGCTTGTCTCGTCGCTCCGAAGCCACAGGTCCCTTCGATGCCGACTCGTCGTGCGTTCCTATTCGCCGGTAGTACCCTCGCGTTCGGCGTCTCGATCGGCGGGGCGTGCGGTTACGTGATTGGCGTGAACTCGGCGAGTAGCAGCGCGGGTGCGAAGGATGCGGAGCTGGATCTGGCTGCGGGGCTCGCGCCCACCGGCGATCCGGACTTGGACGAGTTGCGTGGCTGGGCCCTGAAGTCGCCGATCGAGGAATTGGAGAGCCACATTCAGGTGTTTATGGAGCAGGTCCGCAGCACGTACACCAGCGACCAATACCTGTGGCACGGCATGGAGCGGCTCGTGGACCGGGTGCTGGCCGGACAACACACTGGGTGGCCACGACTCTGCAAGCAGGTGCTGATTCAGACGATCGAGCTAGCTGACCCTGCTGTGCTACCCAAGAACGGGCTGCGGCTGCAGGCGCGATTGCCCGAGATGAAAAGGGTGAAATGAGAGTCCAAGGCCCCGGTGGAATCAGCGGGCCTACTACGGCGACCGCCGGTGGAAGCGCCTCGGTTAAGGTCGAGACCGGGGACGCATCAGTCACCGTGACCTCCGGAGGTGCTGGTTCGACGACGCTACCTGTTCCTCCGGGTGGAACAGTTCCGGTTCCTATTCCTCCCCAGCCTTCACCTCCTGTGCTCATCATCGTCACCGGGAAAGGCAATCGAAAGACCACGCACTACATCGAAATCATCGGTCCGTGAAACCAACGCAAGGTGAACCCATGAACCCGACCTACTTCATCCTCACGGCAGCGGCGATCGCGACAGCTATCGCTCACGCGCAAGGTCCGCAGTTCACCGTGATCCCGGCGAACTACGTTGCCGCGGATGCCCCTGGCCAGCTCTGGGTTCCCGGCGCGTCCAAGCCACTCCGCCAACAGCAGATCATCGATGACTCGCTTCTGCAGCAGCAGGGCCTCGTCGGACAGACGCTGACAGCGTTGGAGTTCCGTCGCAACGCGCAGACCGACGACTTCCGGGCTGGATCGCTGAACCTCACCGTCACCTTGTCGATCACCGCGACCGAGCCGCTGTCGACATCGAGCACGTTCGCGAACAACATCGGACCAGCCCCTGTGACGGTGTTCAGCGGCCAGCTCCAGCTCCCTGCCTCGCCGGCGACGACTTCGCCGAACTGGACAGCCTCGAACATCCTGCGCATTCCCTTCCAGAACTCATTCCTCTACCAGGGCGGGAACCTCTGCATCGACATAGTCGGCTCGCCGCTCCCCGGCCAAGAGGCGGGATGGTGGCCCTGCGATGCCGACCAGAGCCCGGTCACAAGCACAGTGGTCGACCTCGGCGGCGGCTGCGGTGCCTACGGTGGCCCTCAACATCGCTGGAGCACCGCCGTGCCGCGCACGCTCGTGCCCGGCGGCGAAGGCAGTTTCTTCGCTTTCGGTCCACTCGGCAGCTTCGGACTCGTCGCGTTCGCGACCGAGTTCCCCCCGGGCTGGCCACTGGCGATCGTGCTGCCGGCGGCGCCTCTGAACTGCACGATGTTCATCAACCTGCCGATCGCGCTCGATTTCGTGATGTTCGTAGACAACGCGCCGGCGGCTGCGCGCGCCGACTACATCGTCCCGATCCCGAACACGCCGACCGTCATCGGCTCGACCCTGACCACGCAGTGGATCGAGTGGACGCAGCAGGCGAGCAGCAACGCGCTCACCTGGACGATCGGCAACGCGCCACCAATCCAGATGGCGCACGTCGACGGCTACGCCACTGATCTGACCGGCGAACTGTTCGTCGACCTCGCGCACGTCATCCGTTTCGAGCACTGACCGCAGGTGCCCGACATCCACGCGGTAGGGTGCGCGCCGCGTCACAGCTCGAAGAACTGCGTCCTGGACGCGCCGAGGCTTTGTAATGTAAAGTCCGACGCGTGGCCGAAGCCTCCTCGAGCACTGCTGAAGCCGTCGTGGTCATCCGCGGACTCGAGAAGAGTTACGGATCGGTCCGCGCTCTGCGTTCGCTGTCGCTCGAACTCGCCCCGGGACCCACGGGTCTCCTCGGACCGAATGGCGCCGGCAAGACGACCCTGATCAAGCTGCTGCTCGGCCTGCTGCGGCCCGATGCCGGCCACGCCACGATCGCGGGCTGCGATCCGACCACCGCGAGCGGTCGCCTCGCACTGCGCCGCTCGGTCGGCTACATGCCGGAGAACGAGTGTTCGATCCCCGGCCTCACCGGCCTCGAGATCGTCTCGACGCTCGGCCAGCTCACAGGCCTCACGCGCGCTGACTCACTCTCGCGTGCGCACGAGGTCCTCGACTACGTCGGCATCGACGAAGCGCGCTACCGTCTGGCCGACGAGTGGTCCGCGGGCATGAAGCAGCGCCTCAAGCTGGCGCAGGCCCTCGTGCACGACCCGGGCCTGCTGCTGCTCGACGAGCCGACCAGCGGACTCGACCCGAAGGGCCGCCGCCACATGCTCGACCTGATCCACGACCTCGGTCACGTGCAGCACAAGAGCCTCCTGCTCTGCTCGCACCTGCTGCCCGATATCGAACGAACGTGCCGGGACGTCGTCGTGCTCAAAGAGGGGGCGGTCGCGCTCGCGGGCGGCATCGCGGAGCTCACGCGCACCGACGGCATCCGCGTGCGCGTCGAGGTCGGCGGCGACCGCGCGCGGTTCGAGCAGGCACTCGCGGCGTCGGGCTACGCGTGCACGCCGGAGGTCAACGGTCGCATTGCGATCCGCCTCGACGGCCGTGCTTCCGACGCGGACGAGCTGTTTGCGCTCGCCGCGGACTCGGGAGCTTCGCTGCGCAGCATCGAGGAGGTCCGCTCCTCGCTGGAGCAGGTGTTCGTGGCCGGCGTGGCGAACGAGGAGCGAACCTAGTGGCCCGCACGAACACCGAGGTCTATCGCCCGTTCCGCGGCACGCTTGGTGCGCGGACGCTCGGCTTCCTTGCGCTCGCGCGCGCGGGGATCGCGGCCGCGACGAAGCGCAAGCTGCCGCTCGTGATCCTCTTCGGACCTCCGGCGATCGCGACGGTCATCTTCTCGTTCGTCGTCTACGCGCGCTTCGCGCTCGAAGCCGGTGTGACGCCGTCACCGCTCGGCGGGCCTTCGCCCGCGAGCATGATCGCAGTCGGGTTCGCGAAGCAGATGATCCAGGTGCGCGAGGAGATCTTCATGTTCCACCTCGCGATGAGTCTCTTCACGCTGCTCGTGATCGCGTGGTTCGGCGCGGGACTCATTGCTGATGATCGAAGGCTCGGTGCGCACCTCTTGTACTTCGCGCGGCCGCTGTCGCGCAGCGGCTACCTCGCCGCGAAGTTCCTGACCGTCTTGTTCTTCGGCGGGATCGCCGTGGTGGCGCCAGGGCTCGTGATCTGCATCGTCGCGACGTTCGCGTCGCCGGACTTCGCGTTCCTGCGCGACGAAGGCTCGCTTATCCCGCGCACGATCCTGTTCGGCACCCTCTGGGCGGGCGTGTGGGGGAGCGTGATGCTCGCGATCTCGAGCCTGTTCCTGCGCAAGACCCTCGCGCTCGTGGCGAGCTTCGCGTTCTTCATGATCACGACGGCGATCTCCGTGGTCCTCGCGAACCTCCAGCAGGACGACCGCTTCCTGATGCTGAGCCTGCAGATGAACATGCAGCGCATCGCGGGCTGGATGCTCGACGGACCGTCGATGAGAATGCATTGGGACGTGCGCTGGTCCTTCGCCGTCGTGCTCGGGATCACGGCCGCAGCCTGGGCGATCCTCTTCGCGCGTGTCCGCAGGTTGGAAGCCTCTGCATGACGCTGCTCGTTGCTCGGGATCTCGCTCGCTGGTATGGACCCGTGGTCGGGCTCGTGGACGTCGCGCTCGAGCTCGAACCGGGCGTCATCGGCCTGCTGGGTCCCAATGGCGCGGGCAAGTCGACGTTCCTGAAGCTCGTCGCGGGTGAGATCCGGCCGTCGCGCGGCACGATCGAGGTCCTCGGCCGCGATCCGTTCGCAAACCGCGCGCACTTCGCGGAGACGGGCTTCGTCCCGCAGCAGGACGCGCTCTACAACGACATGACCGGCCGCGACTTCGTGGCCTTCCTGCTGCGCCTCTCGGGGCATTCGGCCAAGCAGGCGCGCGATCGCGCCGGCCAGGCGCTCGAACGCGTGGGGCTCGCCGATGCGATGAACCGGCCGACGCGCGGCTATTCGCGCGGCATGCGCCAGAGGACCAAGATCGCGCAGGCGATCGCGCATGCGCCGAAGCTGCTCGTCGCCGACGAGCCGCTCGCGGGTCTCGATCCGATCGCGCGGCGCGGCATCGTCGAGCTGATGCTCGAGCTCGCTCGCGGCGGCACGTCGATCCTCGTCTCGAGCCACGTGCTGCACGAGGTCGAGGAGTTGACGGACAACGTGCTGCTGCTGCACCGCGGCCGCGTGCTCGCGCAGGGCGAGGTACCCGAGATCCGGGCGCTGCTCTCGCGTCACCCGCGCAAGGTCGAGATCCGGGCCCGCGACGCGCGGGCGCTGGCGCGCGCGGTGCTCGACCTGCCCGGCGTCGGTTCGCTCAGGATATCGGCGGACGGGACGTCGCTCGGCGTCGAGACGCACGATCTCGAGGGCTTCCTGTCGGCTTTGCCGCGAACGGCCGCCGCCGTGCGCGCGGGCATCCGCAGCCTCGAAACACCCGACGCCGGCCTCGAAGCCGTCTTCGAATACCTGGTCTCGTGAACATGCCCGGACTCGCCGCATCGACCTGGCTGCTGTTCCGGACCCAGCTCTCGCGCGTGTGGTGGAGCCGCCGCGCGCTCGCATGCCTCGCGCTCGCTGCGGCGACGCCGGCGCTGGCCTGGCTCGTCGCTGCGTTCGGCGAGGTCTCGGGTGCCGAGATCGCGACCAATCTCGGGTGGCTGCTGCTGCTGCAGGTCATCGTGCCGCTGCTGGCGCTCGTCGCGGGATCCGCGGTCGTCACCGAGGAGATCGAGGACCGCACGATCTCCTATCTGTTCTCGCGGCCGATCCCGCGCGCATCCGTGCTGCTGGGCCGCTGGTTGGCGGCACTGCTGTTCGTGTCGACGCTGCTCGCGGTCGCCGCGCTGTCGACGGCTTTCCTCGCGTCGCGTTCGGCCGCGCCCGGTCCTGCGGTCGGTTGCGGGATCGTGGTTCCGCTGCTCGAGGCCGCGGTTCTCGGCGGGGCCGTGTATTCGGCGATCTTCGCGGCCGCCGGAGTCTTCTTCCGCCATCCGATGATCGTCGGCTTGGGGTATGCGTTCGCGATCGAGGGGTTCCTCGCGAATCTGCCCGGTCGGAATCAGGCGTTGACGGTGCAGTATTATCTGCGCAGCATCGTGGGGACGACGGGTTCGGATGCCTGGCGCGAGGTCGAGGGCTTCGAACTGAGCCGGTTCGACAGCGCCACGTCGGCGGTCGTGACGCTTGCTGTCGTGCTCGTGCTCTTTCTCGCGGCGGGGAGTTGGAGGATCACGCGCCGCGAGTTCGTGCTCAGCGCCTAGAACGGTGCGTGTCTCATCTTGGCCCAGCATGCACTGTCGCGATCGCACAGCGGGTTCGCGCTCAGGGGATCGCCGGGAGACGTGGCCCCTCAAGAGCGGCCAAGGGCCTGCCGATGGGCGCGGCACCCACACCTGGGATCAGACCATGAACGCGAGAATCACGAGTGCCCTCGCTGCTGCCATCGTCGCCGGCCCGTTGACCGCGCAAGGCGGCGGGAGACTGGACCGGTTCCAGTTCGAGTTGATCGGCGGTTGGGCGAGCAGCACGACCGACACGAATCCCGACATCGAGATCGACAACTACGTGCTGGCAGGGGTCTACCACCTGAAGCCGGTCTCACTGGCGAATCATCCGTGGAACGAGGCGGCCTTCCTCGAGCACAGCACCTCGGTCAACCTCGGCGTCAACTACTCTGACTTCGAGGTCGGCGCGTTCTCGGCCGACGGTCCGCTGTTCGCCGCCGGCTTCAACTTCGCAGACAAGGAGACGCCGTTTGCGGCCTCGCTGAACCTCTCGCTCGGCACGCTCGACGGGGACGCGGGAATCGACATCGACCTCAGCAACGTCAACGGTTCGATCGGCTACTGGGTGGCGCCGCACGCGCTCGTGGGCGTCAGCGTCGGCCTCGAGGAGATCGAGGCGAACTCCCTGCTCGAGATCGAGGAGATCGACTACGGGGTCTTCGGCAAGATCGTCCACGACCTCGGCGAGGGCCGCGCGGTCAACGCCGAGGTGCGCGCCGGCATGGCGACGGTCGACGACTCGGTCTCGGAGGAGGACAACTACGAGGCCGGCTTCGCGACGGACTTCTACTTCTCGCCGCAGTTCAGCCTCGGCGCGTTGGTCAACTTCTCGTTCGGCGACGCGGACACGGAGGAAGGCACGACGCTCGGCGTGCGTGCATCGGCTTGGTTCAGTCCGCAGGGCGCCTTGAGCGTCGCGTACACGACCTTCATGGCCGACGACAACGACAACGACGAGGACACGTTCGCGGTCTACGTCAATCTGCGGTTCTGACCGGTCCGCACGCGCAGCGGGTCGCGATCGCACGCTCTAGCACAGCGTCGGGCCCTGCCGATCTGCTCGCCATGCGACCTCACGATGCGGCGGCCTGCTGCCCTTGGCGCAGGCGGCTGTGCCGCACGCTGTAGGCGAAATAAACCACGAGACCGAGCAGCAGCCACACGCCCAGACGCATCCAGTTGGTCCACCCGAGGCCGTAGATCATCGCCGCGCACGTGATGATGCCGAGCGTGGTCACGACGGGCACGGCCGGCGTCCTGAACTGGCGCTGCAGGTCCGGCCGCTTCACGCGCAGGATCCACACGCCGGCGCACACCAGGATGAACGCGAACAGCGTTCCGATGCTCGTCATGTCACCGACGACGCTCTCGGGCACGAACGCCGCGAACGCGCCGCAGAAGAACAGGAAGATCAGGTTCGACTTCCACGGCGTGCGGAACCTCGGATGCACGTCGCTGAACACGCGCGGCAGCAGCCCGTCGCGGCTCATCGAGTAGAACACGCGCGACTGGCCGAGCAGCATGACCAAGATCACCGACGAGAAGCCGGCGAGGATCGCGACCGTCACGAGCTTCGCGAGCCAGCCGTAGCCGGTCATGTAGGTCGTGATCGCGTAGGCGACCGATGCTTCACCGCCCGCGGTCCGGAAGTCCGACGTGGGCGCGACGCCGGTCAGCACCCACGAGAACAGGATGTAGAGCACCGTGCAGACCGCCAGCGAGCCCAGGATGCCGATCGGCATGTCGCGCTTCGGGTTCTTCGCCTCCTGCGCCGCCGTCGACACCGCGTCGAAGCCGATGAACGCGAAGAACACGACGCCCGCGGCGCCGAGGATCCCCTTCCAGCTGCCGTAGTCGTGCACGACGCCGAGCATGTCGGTCTGGGTTCCGGCGGGCGGGATGAACGGCGTGTGGTTGGCCGGGTTGATGAAACCCCAGCCGAACACGATCACGAGCACCGCGATCGCGACCTTCGTGATCACGATCACGGCGTTGAGCAGCGCCGACTCCCTGGTGCCGCGGATCAGCACGAGGCTCAGCAGCGCGATGATGAACAGCGCCGGCAGGTTCGCGATTCCGTGGATGACCGCGCCGTCGGCGGCTGTCATCGTCTCGAACGGCGAATGGCACCACGCATAGGGGATCGAGGTGCCCATGAACTGCAGCAGCTTGTTGAGATACTGGCTCCACGCGATGCCGACCGTCGCCGCGCCGACCGCGTACTCGAGCACGAGGTCCCAACCGATGATCCAGGCCATGAACTCGCCCAGCGTCGCGTAGGAGTACGTGTAGGCGCTGCCCGCCATCGGAATCATGGACGCGAACTCGGCATAACACAGACCCGCGAAGGCGCAGCCGATCCCCGCGACGACGAACGCGAGCACGACCGACGGGCCGGCGTGGTAGGCCGCCGCGTTCGCCGTGCGCACGAACAGTCCGGCGCCGATGATCGCGCCGATGCCGAGCGCCACGAGGTTGACGGGGCCCAGCGTGCGGCGCAGGCTCTTCTCGCCGTCGTCGGTTTCCCGCATGAGCTGGTCGATGGGTTTCGTGAGCCAGAGGCCGGACATGTGGATTTCTCCGAGAGAGCGTCAGGAGCGAGGTGGGGGAGGAGTGGCAGTGACGGAAGCCGCAGCAGCAATGCGTTCGGCGCGCGCGGCGCGCAGCAGCGTGACGGCCGTGTAGACGACGACGACCGCAACGAGCCACTTCACAGCCTTGAGGTCGAGCTCCCAGACGACGTTTGCGGCGATGAACACCGCGGGCACGCCGGCGAGCGCGAGGCCGATGGTGGCGCCCGGCGCGTAGCGGCCGGCCCGCACGAACGTCGCGCTCGCGAGCGGCATCAGGAACGCGCAGGAGCCCATCATGATCGGGAAGCCCGTCTTCGGGTTCATGCCGAGCAGCGAGACGAGCAGCAGGCACGGCGCGTAGAGGCCGACGCCGATCGTCATGAGCGCACCGAGCACGAAGTTCGCAGCGAGTCCGACCACGAAGGTCGAGCCTTCGAGACCGAGCGCCTCGCCACCCTTGGGGTCGCCGAACTGCCGTATGACGAGCACCGTGCACAACACGAGCAGCGCCCAGCCGAGACCGATCTGCACGTGGCGCCGGGGCAGGCGCGACACGATGGGCGCGCCGAGCAGCGAGCCGGCAACGGCCGCGACGATCATCGCGACGAGCGTGAGCGGGTCGACCTGGATCACGTCGATGTAGAGGAAGGCCTGCACGATCGTCGGAAGCGTGTGGCCGACGTTCAGCGTGCCCGGAATCAGCTCGTCGGCCACGGCGCGCCGCGCGCGATACATCGCGGTCGTCGTCGCGAACGAGCCGATGCCCAGCGTGTCGAGGAAGTCCGTGACGAAGCCCGTGAGCAGCTCGTAGGGCGTCGGCCGCACGCGACTCCCTTTTCCCGAGGCAGCCTTCGCATGCCGCAGCAAGAACACCACGAAGCCGGCGGCGACGATTGCCAGCAGTACGAGCAGGGTCGTCTTGACGGAGGGCATATGTCGGACGGCGCGGAAGCCTACGTCCGGTGTCGGCGGCAATCGAGCACGAACCAATGTGCGCCGCCGAAGCGGGGTCGGTTGCCTTGACGTGCTGAGCAGCTAGACTGAATCACGCCGCTCGTCCACGTTCCGTCCCCCCGGCGCACCACGCATTGCACGCCTACCTGGGTGAATTGCTGCCGGGGTTTCACCGGATGGGGGCGGACGACGCCGGACGCGCGCTGCAGGCCCGTGCCGAAGTCGCCGCCGTGCTCGGCCGGTTCGGCGAGTTCTTCCAGTAGAGTACACCGATGGCCAAGGCGACATTCGATGCGCAGTCCGTGGCGGTGGCGAACCTGCTGGCGACCTCGCCCGTCGCGCCGGGTTGCGTGGTCAGCAAGCCGTTGCTCCAGACCGACAGCTGCAAGGTCATCGTGTTCGCGATGGCCGCTGGACAGGCGATCAGCGAACACCACGCCCCCTTCATCGCGACGGTGCACGTGCTCGACGGCAGGCTGGACCTCACCGTGTCCGGCAAGCGACACGTGCTGACGGCCGGTGATTGGCTGCTGATCCCGTTCGACGTGAAGCACGACCTGACCGCGGTCGAACCGACGCGGTTCCTGCTGACGGTGATGCGCTGACGGGTCGGCGCGACCACAGAAACCGCAAGGCCCGAAGACGTGGTGCCATGAACGGCCCACAGATAGCGGACCGCTTCATGCCGGTCGACTTCGTAGATCGCTTCGCTAGCTGCTGCAGCAACCGGTTTCGCGGCATGTCGGACTCGGCTTCGTCGCAGTGATGCTTGCCGAAGCGACGCACTGCTCGACACCGCTGCCGGGGAACCAGTCCTTGATGAACTCACGGCTCTCGGGCCGCACCTGGACCTGAATGTCGGTGAACCCAGCGTCTGAGAGCAATGCCTCGATGGTCTCCACTTCCGTGGCGCCGGAGACGCAGCCGGAAAGCGCGGCTGCTTGTTCCTTCAGGGCCGTGGGAATCGGCGCGATCGCAACGACGTCGGAGATCGCGAGGCGGCCACCTGGCTTCAGTACCCGGAACGACTCCCGGAACACCTGGGCCTTGTCGGGCGAGAGGTTGATCACGCAGTTGGAAAGGATCACGTCGATGTCAGCTTCCGCCACCGGCAGGTGTTCAATCTCCCCGAGCCGGAACTCGACGTTGTCGAGGCCGAGGCGCGCAGCGGCATGGCGTGCCCGCTTCAGCATCTCAGAAGTCATGTCCACGCCGATCACGTGGCCGCTGGGACCGACGCTGCGGGCGGCGAGAAAGCTGTCGATCCCGCCGCCGCTGCCGAGGTCGAGGACTCGGTCACCGGGGCGGAGCGCGACGATCGCCTGGGGATTGCCGCAGCCAAGCCCCAGGTTGGAGCCCTCGGGCAGGGCCGCGAGCTCTGCCTCCGAGTAGCCGAGCTCGCGAGACGCTTCCGGCTTGGCGCCGCAGCAGCCCGGGGCACAACAGGAGCCCGATTCGGGCTGGCTGATCTTGGCGTAGTGATCTCGCACCGTGTCTCGAACGCTTGCGTGTTGGTCGTTGGTCATGGTCGTTGGTCTTCGCCGATAGATCGTAGTTTGGCGATTATCAGATGCTGCCAACCAGGGCCTTCAGGCGTCGCATCGTGCGCGGATCCAGGCAGTAGCAGACGCGCGGCCCGTCGATCTCCCCTTGGATGATCTTCGCGTCCTTCATCACCTTGAGGTGCTGGGAGACGGTGGACTGCGCCAGCCCGACCTCATCCACGATCTGCCCGCAGATGCATGTGGTGCGGCGAGAGAGCAACCTCAGGATCTGGATCCTGGCTGGATGGCCGAGTGCCTTGGCCAGGGTCGCGAGTTCTGCGTCGGCCTCGGCCCCCTCCACGGGGCGCAGATCGGGTGCGCCGACGTCGGTTGGGCAGCAAGCAGTTGCCTTGGATGCATTCATCGTATAATGACGATAATGCTGCCGAGCGCGGAACGCAAGCGCAGGGTCTCGCGGTTGTCACCAGCTCGACAGCAAGGACACCTCATGGCACGCATCGCGATCAACGGTTTCGGCCGCATGGGCAGGTTGTTCCTGCGCGCGGCTTCGTCCCGGAAGGAACTGCAGCTCGTAGCCATCAACGAACCGAAGGGCGATCCGGCGACGCTGGCGCTGCTGCTCGAGTTCGACTCGATGCAGGGCCGCTGGTCGGAGGCCTGTAGTGCTGAAGGCGGCGACCTCGTGATCGGCCAGCGACGGGCGCGCCTCCTGCAGCAGGAAGTCTGGGACTCGCTGCCGTGGCGCGAGCTGGAAGTGGACCTGGTCGTGGACTGCAGCGGCAAGATCAAGCAGAGCGACCGCCTGGAGCCGCACTTCCGCAACGGCGCCCGCCGCGTGCTCGTCTCGAACCCGGTGCCAGGCGTGCCCAATCTCGTGTTCGGCGTGAACCACGGGACTTGCGACTTCGGCGCCGAGAAGGTCGTTACCGCGGCGTCGTGCACGACCAACTGCCTGGCGCCGCTGGTGCGTGTCCTGCACGACGGCGTCGGCATCGAGCGCGGACTCGTGACGACGATCCACGATCCGACGAACACGCAGAGCGTCGTCGACCGACCAGACAAGGATCCGAGGCGCGCGCGATCGGCGCTGGTCAACCTCATTCCGACGACGACGAACTCGGCCACCGCGGTGACCCTCATCGTGCCCGAGCTGAAGGGGCGGCTCGACAGCATCGCGGTGCGGGCGCCAGTGCTGAACGCCTCGATCACCGACTGTGCGTTCCACATGGCGCGCACCACGACGGTCGACGAGGTGAACGGCCTGCTCGCCGCGGCCGCGGCGAAGGGACCTCTTGTCGGGATTCTGGGCTACGAGACACGGCCGCTGGTCAGTTCCGACTTCGCGCGCGACCCGCGCAGCGCGATCGTCGATGCCTTGAGCACGCGGGTCGTCGACGGCCGGCTGGTGAAGGTGCTCGCCTGGTACGACAACGAGTGGGGCTACGTGAACCGCATGGTCGATCTGGCGCGAGCGATCGTCGGCGCGCTTCGCGCCTGATCATGCAGCCGCGGGGGCACTACGCCGTCGTCACGGCAGGCTATTGGGCGTTCACGCTGAGTGATGGGGCTCTGCGCATGCTCGTTCTGCTGCACCTCTACGCCGTGGGCCGCTCGCCCGTGGAGTTGCTGGTCATGCTCCTGCCCTACGAGATCGCCGGCGTCGTGACCAATCTCGCTAGCGGCCTCCTCGGTGCGCGGCTCGGCCTCAAGGCGACGCTGGTCGCGGGCCTGCTACTGCAGATTGCCTCCTGCGCCGCGCTCACCGTCGACACGTCCTGGCTGACCCTGCCGTTCGTGATGGTCACGCAGCTCGCGAGCGGTGTGGCCAAGGACCTCACCAAGACCGGCGCCAAGAGCTACGTGAAGCTGCTGGCGGCGGCCGGCGACCACGGCGGTCTGTTCAGGCTTGTCGCGTTGCTCACTGGCAGCAAGAACGCACTCAAGGGAATAGGCTTTTTCCTGGGCGGCGCGCTGCTCTCCTTCCTGGGGTTCCGCGGGTCCATGCTTGCGCTGGTCGCCCTGCTCGGCGCAGCCGCCGCGCTCGCGGCCGTGTTCCTGCCGCGGGCTGCTGGCAAGGCCAAGAAGAAGACCGGCATCGTCGCGATCTTCGCGCACGAGCCGTGGCTCAACTGGCTGGCCGCAGCGCGGCTGTTCCTGTTCGGCTCTCGCGATGCCTGGTTCGCGGTGGCGCTGCCACTGTTCCTGGTCGCGGACGCCGGCTGGTCCCAAGCAGCGGCCAGCGCGTTCTTGGCCGCCTGGGTCATCGGGTACGGAATCATCCAGGCCGTGGCGCCGTTGCTTGTGCGACCGAAGGATGCACATGCAGGTGGCCGGTTGGTCATTACTTGGACCGCTGCGCTGTTGGTCCCGCTTGTTGCGGCTGTCTGGCTTCTGACCGGCGGTTTGCCGCCAGGGGCGGTGCTTGCTGCCACGCTGATGGTCTACGGGGTCGTGTTCGCCATCGACAGCAGCCTGCACAGCTGGCTCGTCGTCGCGCGAGGTGGCGAGAGCGTCGTGCTTCAGGTCGGCTTCTACTACGCGGCCAACGCGGTGGGGCGGGTTGCAGGTCTTGCTGCGTCGGCGTTCCTGTTCACGGGTGCGGGCCAAGGGCGCTCCGGGTTGCAAGCGTGTCTTGTCGGTTCCGTCGTCGCGGTCATCGTCGCGATCCTGTGTAGCCTCCCGCTCGCCACTGCTTCGGCTTCTTCCACGCCTCCGAAGAAAGAGGGTGCATAGACAAGTGGCATGCCTGGCGGTGATCGCCGCTGCCGGTGCTGTCTACATGCTCCAATCAGGCTGGCCTGACTTGGCGCGGCGACAAGGTCGGCAGCGTCGCGTTCGAGGTTCGGCTACGAGTCGGAGGCTGGCAGCCGCGCGTTCAAGCGGCTCGTCGGCGACTCGCCTTCCGCCTGGCGTGGCGGACAGGGGTGCGTCCGGCGCGCGAACGCAACCGGCTGCGCGATCGCGCAACCGAACGCGTGTCCCGATCCACTCAACGCGCCGCTGAAGCGGGCGCCGCCGCGGCCTTCTCGTCGCGGGGCAACAGCGCGTGCTCGAACACCCAGGTGCCGACGTCCTCGCCGAGCTGGTATCCGGCGCGCACTGCGGTCGGGAAGTGCAGCCCGGCGAGCACGCGCGACGCCCCGTTCTCGCACGCGGCGTCCGAGAAGCTCCAGAAGCGGCGGGTGAGGCCCGGATAGGGTTGCCCGCTGGTCGTCTCGAAGGCGATGAAGTCGTTGTCGAAGAAGCGCGCGAGCACGGTCGCGGCGGCCGCGCCGAGCACCGTGTGCGCGGAGGGGTAGTCGGGGATCGGTGGGGTGCCGAGGAAGCTGAGCCACTCGCGCTCTCCGGCCGCGCGCACCGCGGTGGCGGGGCGCCAGTAGCCGTAGTGGTACTTCGCGTCGAAGCTCGCGATGAAGCCGTCGGCCATGGCGAGGTTGACCAGCGCCAGCAGTCGCGCGCTCGCGAACGCGTCGAGCTCCTGCGACTCGGCTACGCGGCAGGCGATGCGGTTCCAGCCCTGCGGCGAGTTCTCGTACCAGAACTGGGCGATCTGGTTCTGCTCGTCGTTGCGCGCCGATTCGGCCTGGCCGCCGATGCGCCGCAGCTGCTCGACCTCGTGGCGCGCGAGGGGTCCATCGACCGCGGGCGGGGCCGGCGGCCGGAACTGATCGCAGGAGCGCAGGCTGAACGGTGTCACGCTGCTCCACTGCGCCATCCACGCCGGGGTGAAGTCGGGCGGCGTAGGACGGTACTCGCCGGGCTTCGCGCCGGGCTGTAGGTCGACCTTGCGATCCGAACCATCGTGGGCGCGCGACGCGAGCATCGCAGTCGCCCTGGCTCGGCCGATGTCGATGCCCTGGCGCCTGGCGGCGTTGTCGGCGATCGGCTCCAACGCGCTCACCAGCTCTTCGTCGAGGGAGTCCCTGGCGCCTGGCAGGAAACTGATGGCGGCATCGTGTGCGGCGGTGGCGATCGCTGCGTCCATGGAGGGAGCAGGCGCTGCGTGCGCGCGGGTGACGGCGTCGATGGACTTCATCGCGTCGTAGACGGCGAGCTGGACGATGGCGAGCGCCCGGGACTCCGTCACCGGGTCGGTGTTGGCCGCGGCAAAAGCGGCGGCGGTGACGCGATTCCAGTGCAGAACGGCGTTCGCGTTCGGCATGTAGTGAGGGGACTGCGGGGCGAGCGCCGCCAGGGTGAGGAACAGACACGGCGTGCGGAGGGTTCTCATGATGACCTCGGTTCTTTCGGATGGATGTCTGAGGCCGCGCGACGCTCGTGCGTCCGTGCCGCGACCTCAGCTGCGGGGACTACCGATCGAGGAAGTGGAGGCAACTTGACCGCGAGTCCGCATCGTCTGGCCTTCCGTCCGCCGCGTGGACACGACTTGATCGGGAGTCCGAGCGGTGTGCTGGATCGTCCAGCGTCCCGGTCAGGTGCGCTACGCAGGTTGTCCGGGCCCCGCTCAGACGTTCGATGCTGCCCGGCGCCTACGCACGCTCGAACGGTCAGAGCGAGATGGCCGGTGCGAGCACGACGACCGAGTAGGCGATCGCGCGGCGCGTGCCCGGGTTCACGTAGCTGTGGCGCTGGTCGCCGCGAAACGCGAGCACGTCGCCGGGACCGAGCAGCCAGCGTTCGCCGGCCGCGAGCAGCTCGATCTCGCCGGCTTCGCAGGTCAGGTACTCGCGCGAGCCCGGCGTGTGCGGGATGCCGAACATGCGTCCGCCGGGTGGCAGCTCGATGCGGTCCATCTCCATGCCGGGGATCGCGTGCGGCAGCAGCTTGCGCACGAGGCCCTGCCCCTGCGTGCGCTGCGGCAACGCACCGAACGGGAACAGCTCGCACTCGGCGCGCGGCTTCTCGAGCAGCTCCTCGATGCTCACCTGCAGCGCGGCGGCGACCTTGTGCAGGACGGCGACGGTCGGGTTGGCCGCGCCCGACTCGAGGTTCGTCCAGGTCGCGCGCGGGATGCCGGCGATCTTCGCGAGCGCGCGCTGCTGCGGCGCACCAACGGACTCGCGGAGCAGTCGGGCCTGCTGGCGCACGAGTTCGGCGACGTCGCGTTGGTGCTGGGTGCCGGCGCGTGCGTGCAGCGATGACATCTCCGGCCGCTCGCGGGCAAGGCTGCGCAGGAATGCGCGGCTGGGCGCTTCGCGTTCGATCGGTGCGATCCTGGCGGCCTGATGCGCGACCAGCAGTTCTGGCGGGTAACCGGGCTCGGGGTGGCCACCGCGCCCTTGCTCAGTCAGGCAGGTGATCAGCCAGCCGGCATGCTCGTGTTGCCACACGGGGATCTCGATGGCGAGCGGCCGATCGCGACGCGAGCGGCTGGCGACGCACAGGAAGAGCTGACCTGCGCGGCGTCCCTGTACGGATGCGTAGGTCTCCGGGGAGAAGCTCTGTTCGAGTTCGGGTGGAACTTCGTGGGCAGTGGGGGCTCCGTCGCCGAGTGCCGATCCGAGCGCGACATCGAGGTAGTGCAGGAAGTCCGTGCCACCGGGCGCCTGCTTCGCCACGGCACAGAGCCACAGTTGCCGTTCCGTGGATCAGTCCAGGCCGATCGTGTGCCGGATCGCGTTGCTCGCCCACGGCACGAGGATCGGACCGGACAGGTCGAGGCCGATCGCCTGCACGACGATGCTGTTGCCGTTCCAGAGCTGCTGCGGAATCGTCAGCGCCACGCCGCCGGTCACCGCGGCGGGCGGCAGCAGCCAGACTTCCCAGCCGAGGACCACCGGGTTCAGCGTCGTGCTGATGCGGCAGCCTGGCGCGGTGATACCGGGCGCCTGGAAGCCGGGCTGCGAGGCTGCGAGGTCGAGGTTCAGCATCGCGATCACGGTGCCGGCCGGGATGTTGTCGACGTTCCAGGTCAGCGACTGGCCACCGAACGCGCGCGCTCCGTAGACCGATCCGGCCGCGATCGGCGCGGACACGGACGAGAGTCGCAGGTTGCCCGAGCTGCCTTCGACGGAGGTCGTGAACGGCACGAGCGCTTCCTGCGACAGGTCGGTCGACTGCGGGTCGACGCTGTTGACGCCTGCGATCTGGCCGCGCGAGAAGCCGACGATCGCGTTGACGGACGTGCCGGAGAACGTCGAGCCGGCCAGTGGCGTCATGGACCCGTAGCGATACTCGACGACGCCCGTGGCCTCGTGGATCACGCACTGGAACGTGTTGACCGACTGCCCGTAGCCGGTGATCGGGAACTCCCCGGTGTTGAGCCAGGTCACGTAGCACACCGCGTTGCCCGGGCCGCCCGAGAGGTCGGTCAGCGCGTGCAGGCCGTTGCCCGTGATCGTGGGCGGAACGTTGTTCTTGGTGCCTGAGAAGTCGTGCCACAGCACCGCGAGCCGCGCCGGCTTCGGTGTCGCGACCGTGTTGCCGAGCAGCTCGAGCACGGTCGGGCTGAAGTCGTTGTCCGTCTGCGTGCCGTTGAGCCAGATGAACCCGTTCGAGCTCGGACGGATGGCTGTCGTGCTGCCGCCCGGGTAGTTGAGCGTGAAGCCCAGCTGGTGGTCGACGACGCCGTCCTCGGCGGAGCCGGCGACGAGCGTGTTCGGCAGCGCGTTGACCTTGGTCAGGTCGACGGCCGGCGCGCCGGAGGAAACCGTGTAGACGGTCGGCGCGGTTGCGCTGTTCGGCGTCAGCGTGAGACCGCCCCCGTTGCCCATGTCGAAAGCCTGTCCGTGCGCGAAGACCTCGTAGAAGCTCGACGCCGTGCCGCCGCACGCGAGACCGATCGTCTGCGTGCGCGCGGGCTGCGGCGACGCGTAGCCGCCGGGGCCGGCGAAGGTGACGCCGATCACGAGCGGGTTGGCCACGGTTCCCGCCGTCGCGGTCAGGGAGCTGGCGCGCACGCCCTTGCCGCGGATGCCGGCGCCGTGCGCCGTCGTGTCCTGGAACGGAGTCAGAGCGACGCCGATCGTCGCGGGCGCGATCGGCGGCCCGAGCGTGAACGCGGTGTAGCTCGCGTCGATCAGGAGGTTGACCTCGCCGAGGATGTCGGTGACCGGGTCGAAGACGAGGGTCTGCGACGTGAGGTCGAGGTCGAGATTCCAGTTGTTCGGCGCCGTGCCGGTCGAAGTGCCGACCGTCAGCGTCGGGTAGTTGAACGTTCCGATCAGAGTCGTCGTTCCGCCGAGGCCCGGAGGCAGGTTGTCTGCGAACGTCGTCGACATCGTCGTCTCGGTGTGCGACGTCTTGTAGATGCTGACCGTCACGCCGGTGTAGGTCTGGCCGCCCGTGTTCTTCCACGTGTCGGTGCCGCGGAAGAGGAGGTGCTGGAGGACGATGGGTCCCGTCACGCCGGCGTTTCCACTGAAGTGGTTCGCGTGGTAGAGGATCTGGAAGTGCGAGGGTGTCGCGGTCGACGAGCCCCAGAAGGTGGTCGTGCCGGTCAGGTAGGTCTGAGTCGACGACTCTACGAAATGCTGATTGTCGGGGAGGACGATGTTCTGCGCGGATGCGATGCCGGTGAGAGTGGCGATCGCGAGCAGCAGGCAGGAGTGGCGTGGCATGGTCGGTCGAGGTGGGACTCGGGGAAGGCGCTGGTGTGGTGTGGTCCGCTAGGAGCCGAAGTGGAGTCGATCGGCCAATGGCTTCCGGGATTGCTGTGCTCGAGGCTGTGCCGGTGTGGCGGGTTTCGTCGCGCAGTAGGTTGCGGCGCCGTTCGCGGGGTCCGCGACCCGTGGCACGGACTTGTTCGGTGTCCTGTGCGAGCAAAGGGGCCGGCAAGCGCCTCATGCTCGGGCCAACTGCTCTCGAGTTGCTTGCCTTCGTCCGGCGCGCACGACGTTTGCATTGACTGGCGCACGAAGGCGAGCGCAGGCCGCGGGCGCAACCAATGCGCGACCGCCAGGTGCGCGGTAGGATCCCCCGCCGTGTCGCAAGCGCAGGACCGTGGTTCGGCGGCGGAAGCGGAGTTTCTGCAGCGGCTTGGTCGCCTGAACGTCGATCGCAGTGGCGGTCAGCGTAAGCCGCACAAGCCACTGCTGATGCTGCTCGCGATCGCGCGGCTCATGGTGCGCGGGGAGCGCGAGGTGCGTTTCGCCGATGTCGAGGACGATCTGCGGCACCTGCTCGTGCTCTACGCACCGCCCGTCAAGGGCCGGCCGCAGCCGGAGCTTCCGTACTGGCACCTGCAGACCGACGAGGTGTGGGTCGTTGCGGGCGCCGAAGGGCTGGAGCGTTCGACGAAGGGATTCCCGAGGCTCGACGCATTACGCGCATCGTCGGCGAGCATCCCCGATCGCTATGCGGGACCGATGCTCGCGGACGAACGCCTCGCGCGGCGCGCTGTGCAGCTACTGCTCAAGGAGCACTTCGAGCCGTCGCTTCACGCCGATGTGTTGTCGGGAGTCGGCTTCGAACCGGATTGGCTCGTGAGCGAAGTGCTTCCCCCTCGCGCCGTGCGGGTGCGTGAGTCGTCGCGCGACCCCACCTTCCGCGACGCCGTGCTCGCTGCCTACGACCAGCGGTGCGCCGCGACCGGCTTCCAGGCGATGATCGGTGGCGAACTGTTCGCTGTCGAGGCCGCGCACGTGCAGTGGCACTCGAAGGGCGGTCCGTCCGTCGTGAGCAACGGCATCGCCCTGAATCCCACGCTGCACAAGCTGTTCGACCACGGCGCGTGGACGCTGACGGACGATCGCCGCATCCTCGTGTCCAGCGCGTTCACGGGTTCCGATGTAGCGCTCGACATGCTGCGCCCCTTGCACAAGAAGGAGCTACGGAGGCCGGCGCGCGCGAGCCTTGCCGTCGACATCGGCTTCATCCGCTGGCATCGCGAGCCGGAACTCGGCGGCGTGTTCCGCGCGCCGGCGCTGGAATAGATAGGTAGGTCTACCTTCTCGTCCGTGCCTTCCCCGAGGAACGAAACTGGAGCGGGTGATGGGGATCGAACCCACGACATTCAGCTTGGGAA